>CAFBLZ010000001.1_pt1 | contig 29769 bp, 25 predicted proteins | sample 7268341 | NCBI WGS metagenome assembly CAFBLZ01 (sample SAMEA6814048, study PRJEB35770) | freshwater metagenome | biome: Freshwater; feature: Freshwater reservoir; material: water | place: Czech Republic | collected 2017-05-23 | depth 30m m
CTCAAGTTAAACCAAAAATAAATAAGCGTGCGTAGCTCAACGGATAGAGCATCTGACTACGGATCAGAAGGTTAGGGGTTCGAATCCCTTCGCGCGCACAAGTTAAGCTCTCGGTGCCTTTCACACCGAGGGCTTTTCTTCTTTTTATACCTCTTTAAATCCGGCATTTTTGTTGCGTTAATCAGTGAGAGATAGTTTCACTAAAGCTGCTTGATGCGCCAACGAAGTCTCTTCTACAACTTTTTTCCACAGCGGAAAGGCTAAAGCAAGCAAGACAGTTGAAATTATTGAAGCAATTGTCCCAAAAGCATTCTGCTGTGATCCGGTGTTAAACCCCAACATTCCAATAATTGAAGATGATACAAAGATAGCCCACCATTTCGTTGTTGAAATCAATCGATCACGGCCGGTATATATAGCGAAAATCAAAGATGTGTTATCTATCAAACGTTTTGGAACCCACCAAGAGAAAACTGGAGTGATCCAACCCCAAAATGCCCATCCGTCACGATAACCAAACCCCTCAGGTTGAATGGAACGTGAAGTTATTATTAATGATTTCACCCATTCCCAAAGAAAGAAACAATTAGGAATAGAGACAGCAACTGAGAAATATACAAGGACATCAATTGGGTGAAATTCCGTAAAGTCCGTGCCTGAAATGGATATACGTTGCAGAGATATAAACGATCCAAGAAGATATAGACCGCTCCACAGGATGACCTTTTTTGATCGTTTTTCTTCAATCTCCGGTGTAATTCGTAACATTGAAAATCCCCATTTCTCTCAACACTTCATAATCTTTCGGGAAGTATCTATCCAAATTTCGAGAAAAGATGGAGAAAGGTGGAGGTAGAGGAAATTGTGGGGACGCCCCTAGATTTTATTGAGTAAGGTCCTCAAGGCTCCCAGATCTAGTCAGATCTTTTCCGCCCTCAATTCTTCCGAACCCCTAGCTGAATTTCTCCTCTGCCAACCCTTCCGCTCTTAAACCTCGCTGTGCTAATCTCGTGTTAGCGCTCTCATTGGGAGCCAAAAGATTGGGGATTTGAAGGTGGAGAAGAGCTGGTCCCTCTTGGGTCAATACGAGAAGAAAGCCCGACCAAGCCTTTTTGGAATGGCCCTTTCTGTATACATCGCAGCAGAAACATTTGGTAGCCACGACCACCGTTACAAAATTTTGATGTGCATTTTGATTCTGATTTCTGGCGCATATATTGCGTCAAAAGCGATCCCTGCCAAATCCATTCTCGGAATCTCGACCGTGCTCATCAGTCTCATTTGGATACTCCCACTCATAAATGACACTGTTTTTTACAGCCTCGATATTTGGTTTATGTCCGCACACTCAATCCTCGCTCTTGCTGTTGCAGGTGGCGCATTCACTTATCTTAAGAATTAATGATCGAACATGTCTAAAGGAAATTTTGTAGGATTCCAACAGAAGATTGAGATCCCTGAGGGATTTGAACTTCTTGAGATAAACGATGAAATCGAAAGCTCTCTTGGAAAAGATGAACTCTTTTCATGGCTCAGCAAATCAGAATCTATATCACAATGGTTTTACATAGTTAGCAAACTCGATTTACGTTCCGGGGGGAAAATAGATTTTATCAACGCGAACGGTGCTACGTCACAGGCTGTTTGCACCTCCATCTCATTTGGAAAAGAAATATCTATGCTCGCCGATGAATTTGGAAACTTTAAGGCGCGGGTTACTAAGTCAAAGAGTAACTTTAAGATTGAACTCAACTTTAAAATATTAACTGATGACTCTGATGCAAAAAGTAAAGAAATTCTGCCACTGATTTCAAAATTAAAGTTGCTAGTCTCATGACGCGTAAAGCAAATATTTACGATGTTGCAAAGCTCGCTGGGGTTTCTCATCAAACAGTTTCTCGAGTTCTTAACAATCATTCAAGCCTTAAGCCCGCTACACGTGAGCGAGTTGAAAAGGCAATTGCAGAGTTGCATTACCGGCCAAACCAGGCGGCTCGTCAGCTCGTCACATCGCAGAGCAACATAATTGGAATTTTGATTGCAGGCACTGAATTATTCGGGCCCTGGGCAATTCTTAATGCAATGAAGCGTGAGGCGCGCGTTGCGGGCTACTCAATCATTTCGGTCTCCATATCCTCTGATTCTCCTGAATCTTGGCATGAAGGAATTGATCAACTACATAAGCTCGACATTGATGGCGTAATTTGCATCAACCTCAACCACCAAATAATTAAAGAGGTTGAAAAATCACTTTCATCAGCAACAATTGTGATTGTAGATACTGAAGCCAGTAAGAAATTTGATACAGTCAATATTGAAAACTTAAATGGCGGCGTAATGGCGACCGAACACCTTATTTCTCTCGGACATAAAAAGATTGTGCACGTAACAGGACCTTCAGATGGGTACGAAGGCCAGCAACGTCGCTTTGGTTATGAGAAAGCTATGCAGAAGGCAAAGTTAAAAGCTGACGTTATTGAGGGCGATTGGTCACTTGAAACTGGTTACAGAATCGGTAATGAGATAGCAGCCCGCAAAACTCTTCCGACTGCGATATTTACTGGAAACGATCATCTTGCACTTGGCATAATTAAGGCGCTGACCGAAAATAGAATTAGAGTTCCGCAAGATATGAGCATTGTTGGGTTTGATGACATTCCTGAGGCAAGCTATGTATCTCCGGCACTTACATCTATCCGTCAAGATTTTGACCAACTTGGCAATCTGGCAATCGGAAGAATGTTGATTCAACTAAAAACACCAACCAAGCACAAGGCATTTACAGTTCCAGCAGAACTCGTTGTTAGAGAATCCACTCAAAAACTCAAGGTAGGGAAATAACATGACCGATAAATATGTAATCGGAGTCGATTACGGAACTCTCTCGGGCCGAGCGCTAATTGTTCGAGTATCTGACGGAGCTGAGATGGGTTCGGCAGTATTTGAATACCCCAACGCGGTTATGGATCGCGTTTTGAATTCAAGTGGCCAGGCTCTTGGCCCTGACTGGGCTTTGCAAGACCCCAATGATTACGTAGAAGTGTTAAAACACGCTGTTCCCGAGGCACTTAAGGCATCTGGCATTAAGGCCGAAGATGTTGTTGGAATTGCAACAGATTTTACTGCTTGCACAATGATCCCAGTATTAGAAGATGGCACACCGCTCTGTCAGCTCGATGAATTTAAGAATAACCCGCATGCTTATGTAAAGCTTTGGAAGCATCATGCTGCTCAACCTCATGCAGATCGCATCAATGCAATGGCACGCGAGCGGAAAGAGAAATGGCTTCCTCGCTACGGCGGGCAGATTTCTTCCGAATGGGAACTTGCAAAAGGATTACAAATTCTTGAAGAAGCGCCCGATGTTTATAACCACATGTGGAAATTTGTAGAAGCAGCGGATTGGATCATTTGGCAGCTTTGCGGAAAATATGTTCGTAACGCATGTACTGCGGGATATAAAGGAAATCTCCAGGATGGCCAATATCCATCTCGAGAATTTTTCGCAGCACTCAATCCCGACTTTGCCGGATTTGCTGACGAGAAGATTTCTCACACAATCGGAGAACTCGGTGATAATGCGGGACCACTTACCGAGGCTGCTTCTACATGGACCGGACTACCAGCGGGAATCGCAGTAGCGGTTGGAAATGTTGATGCACACGTAACAGCGCCTGCTGCAAAAGCAACAGAGCCGGGACAAATGGTTGCAATCATGGGAACTTCAACATGTCACGTAATGAACCATGATGCGATTACTGAAGTTCCTGGCATGTGTGGTGTTGTAGATGGTGGAATTGTTAGCGGTCTCTATGGTTATGAAGCGGGTCAATCTGGAGTGGGCGACATCTTCGCTTGGTATGTAAATAACCAAGTGCCACAAAGTTATTTTGATGATGCTAAGAATGCAGGAAAATCTGTTCATCAACACCTTACAGATCTCGCCGCTCAAGAAAGCATTGGCGCACACGGCTTAGTGGCCCTTGATTGGCATAGCGGAAATCGCTCTGTATTAGTTGATCATGAGCTCAGTGGAACGATTCTGGGCCTGACTCTGACAACGACTGCAGATCAGGTATATCGGGCATTATTAGAGTCGACTGCATACGGCACTCGAATGATTGTTGATACTTTTGCATCATCTGGCGTACCGGTAAAAGAGTTCATCGTTGCTGGAGGATTGCTTAAAAATACCTTTTTAATGCAGATGTACTCCGATGTAACTCGTTTGCCGATTTCAACCATTGATACAGATCAAGGCCCTGCGCTTGGGTCTGCAATCCATGCTGCTGTAGCTAGTGGAAATTATCCAAATGTAAATGCCGCGGCAGAGGCAATGGGTAAAGTAAATAAGCATGTATATACACCCAATGAAGAGCGATCTTTGCAGTACGACAAGCTCTATCACGAATACGTAGAACTTCACGACTACTTTGGTCGTGGTGCAAATAATGTAATGAAACGACTAAAGCAGATGAAGCGCGAGGTATGACAATGGCTACTAATGATCAACTTATAAAGAAAACACAGGAACTATTAGTCGACCTCCATCAAGAATTAGTTCGCTACGAATTAGTTGCATGGACAAGTGGCAATGTTTCTCAGCGAATTACCTTTGAGGATGGCTCACCAGATCTCTTTGCAATCAAACCATCTGGAGTTAGGTATGAAGAACTCACCGCAGAGCTGATGGTTATCTGCGATTTAGATGGAAAGCTCGTTTCAGGAACACGTTCGCCCTCAAGTGACACTGCAGCTCATGCTTACGTCTATCGCAACATGCCTGAGGTAAATGGTGTTGTGCATACACATAGCAATTACGCATGCGCATGGGCTGCTATCGGTCAGGAGATCCCTTGTATTCTCACAGCAATTGCAGACGAATTCGGTGGCCCGATTCCTGTTGGTCCATTTGCAATCGTTGGAGATGATTCAATCGGTCGCGGAATTGTTGAAACACTTAAAGGCCATCGATCGCCAGCAGTCTTAATGCAAAATCACGGAGTTTTCTCAATTGGGCCGAGTGCACTTGATGCAGTGAAGGCCGCAGTTATGTGTGAGGACAATGCAAAGAGCGCATTTATTGCTCGCCAGCTGGGAACCCCAATCCCAATCCCGCAGGACGCGATTGAATCTTTATTCAATCGTTATCAAAAGGTCTATGGAAAATAGCCGGAAGTAGGTAGATTTTCCAATAGAAATGTGAGCGCTCACTTAGAGTTCTCATTTTCGTTCACCCTAGGAAAGGAACACAATTGATTAAGAAGCTAACAACTGTCCTTGCTGTAACAGCAATGGCAGTAACAGGTCTTATGGTTGCTGCGCCAGCACAGGCAGCAAGCAAGGGCCTTATCGGTGTTGCAATGCCAACACAGTCATCAACTCGTTGGATTTCAGACGGTAACAGCATCAAGGCTGCTCTCGTTAAGTTGGGTTACACAGTTGATCTTCAGTACGCAGAAGATGACATCCCAACACAGGTTTCACAGCTCGAAGGAATGCTTACTAAGGGCGCTAAGGCACTCATCATCGCTTCAATCGATGGCGAGCAGCTCACAGACGTTCTTGCAAAGGCAAAGAGCAAGAAGGTTCCAGTTATTGCTTACGACCGTTTGATCCGTAAGTCAGCAAACGTTGACTACTACGCAACATTCGACAACTTCAAGGTTGGCGTACAGCAGGCAACATCACTTCTCGTTGGTCTTGGAGTCTTCAAGTCAGAAGCTTCAACTAAGGCTGACGGTCCAAAGGCAAAGGGTCCATTCAACGTGGAGCTTTTCGCTGGATCACCAGATGACAACAACGCTACATTCTTCTTCAACGGAGCAATGTCAGTTCTTAACCCACTCATCAAGAGCAAGGTTATTGTTGTTAAGTCAGGTCAGACAGCATTCACAAAGGTCGCAACACTTCGTTGGGACGGCGCAGTTGCACAGAAGCGTATGGAAGACATCCTTGTTTCTTCATATGCATCAGCTAAGGTCAATGGCGTACTTTCACCATACGACGGTCTAAGCCGTGGAATCATCGCAGCACTTACAGACGGTGGTTACACAACAAAGACAATGCCTATCATCTCAGGCCAGGATGCAGAAGTTCTTTCTGTTAAGGCAATGATCAAGGGCGACCAGTACTCAACAATCTTCAAGGACACTCGTGAACTTGCAAAGGTTGCAGTATCAATGGCAGATGCACTTCTTAAGGGCAAGAAGCCAACAGTTAACGATACAAAGACATACAACAATGGCGTGAAGGTTGTTCCATCATTCCTTCTAACTCCATACATCGTTACAACTAAGAACTACAAGAAGGTTCTTATTGATAGCGGATACATCAAGGCAGCAGATCTAGGCTAATACCTTGGGTAATGCTTAATGTTCGGTTGGTCAATCTCACATACGGGATTGACCAACCGAACTCCCATTTATGGTTGTATTGCAGTACTAAGATGAATTGATAACTAGTTCATTACATTGAAAATCTAGATTGATTAGAAATGTTGGGGAAAATGACAGAGAACATCTTGGAAATGAAAAACATCACCAAGACTTTCCCGGGAGTAAATGCGCTCACCGATGTCACATTAAAAGTTAAGCGCGGCGAGATCCATGCAATCTGCGGTGAAAATGGCGCCGGAAAATCAACACTGATGAAAGTGCTCTCTGGAGTTTATCCACACGGCACTTACGATGGCGACATTGTCTTTGAAAATGAAGTTTTAAACTTAAAGAATATCCGCGACTCCGAACATCTTGGAATTGTAATCATCCACCAAGAGCTTGCGTTGAGTCCATACCTTTCGATCGCAGAGAACATCTTCCTAAATAATGAAATTAAGAGCCGCGGACTTATCGACTGGAACAAGACAGGTCTTGAGGCGCAGAAGCTTCTCGCCAAAGTTGGACTTTCGGAAGATCCAAATACGCCGGTAAATAAGATTGGTGTTGGAAAGCAACAGCTTGTAGAAATTGCTAAAGCACTTTCAAAGCGAGTAAAGCTCCTAATTCTCGACGAGCCAACTGCGGCGCTCAATGATGCAGATTCAGCCCACTTGCTCGATCTCTTGCGCCAATTTAAATCTCAAGGAATGACTTGCATCATCATTTCTCACAAGCTTAATGAGATTGCAGCAATTGCAGATCAGACAACAATTATCCGTGACGGATTTGTAATCGAAACTCTTGATATGCATGCCGACAAGGTCGATCAAGAGCGCATTATTAAGGGCATGGTCGGTCGCGAGATGAACAACCGCTATCCAGCGCGCGAGCCAAAAATTGGTGATGAGGTATTCCGCATAGAGAACTGGATGGTTCATCACCCAGATGACCATGAGCGGGTTGTTGTAGATCAGGCAAACCTCAATGTTAAGGCTGGCGAAATCGTTGGCTTGGCGGGAATCATGGGTGCTGGTCGAACAGAGCTAGCCCGGAGTGTCTTCGGCCATAGCTGGGGCGCAAAGATCTCTGGATCAGTATTTGTTAATGGCAAAGAGGTCAATGTAAAGACCGTTCGCCGCGCTATTGATGCTGGTATCGCATATTCAACTGAGGATCGCAAGCGTTTTGGTCTCAATCTGCTCGATGACATCAAGCGCAATATTTCAATCGCCTCATTAGAAGATTTCACGAAACGTGGCCTCGTTAATGCAAATGAAGAGTTCAAAGTTGGATCCGAATATCGCGAATCAATGAATATCAAAGCTCCATCTGCCAACTCCATCGTTGGAAAACTCTCTGGTGGAAATCAGCAGAAAGTTGTTTTAAGTCAATGGATTAATGTGGATCCGGAGATTTTGATTCTTGATGAGCCAACGCGAGGAATCGACGTTGGAGCTAAGTACGAGATTTACACAATCATCCAAGAGTTGGCCTCAAGAGGTAAGGCCGTATTGGTGATTTCAAGCGAGCTTCCAGAGCTACTAGGTATTTGCGATCGAATTTATGCAATCGCTGAAGGTGTTATCACAGGAGAAGTTGCACGTAAGGACTTCTCGCCAGAGTTACTCATGCAATACATGACCACGGTAAAGGAAGTAAGCAATGTCTAATATCAAAGAGCAAGAATCAGGAGTTATCGGCAAGTTGCGCAACCGTCTCAAAGGTGTAGATCTTCGTCAGAATGCAATCTTTCTGGCCTTACTTACACTGATTGCATACTTCGCTGTCACAACTCCCAACCATGCATCCCTTACTCCAGATAACTGGTCTAACTTAGTTGTGCAGAACGGTTACATCCTCGTTCTTGCAATCGGTATGGTCATGATTATTATTGCGGGCCACATCGACCTTTCAGTCGGATCTGTTGCAGCATTTATTGGCGCTGTCTCCGGAATCTTGGCAGTGCGCCCACTCGAGCAGAATGGCTGGGATTGGCTTCCTGCTTCACCTTGGTTTGTCGCAATTCTTGGTGCGATCATCATCGGCGCTCTAGTCGGTATGTGGCAAGGATTCTGGGTGGCATACGTTGGTATCCCAGCATTTATTGTGACTTTGGCTGGAATGCTTTTGTTCCGCGGGCTTGCACTCATGACACTTCAGAACTCAAATATCGGCCCATTCCCAGATGCATTCCGCGCAATCGGTAATGGCTTTGTCGATAAAGAGAACACACTGGGCAAAGATTTTGGCATCGAGAGCCATAACCTCGTTGCGCTGATAATTACCGCTGTTGGAATCCTCGCTCTACTATGGAGTTCTTTTGCAACACGTCGTGGTCGCATCAAGTACAGCCAGAGTGTTGAACCGCGAACTTGGTTCTTCGTCAAAAACGCTTTACTAGCAGTCATGATCGGCTTTGTTGGCAACAAGCTCTCACAGTCATCAGGTATTCCTTGGACGCTCGTCCTGCTGATTTTCCTTATTGTCATCTATACAGTCATCATGAAGCAGACAACATTTGGTCGTCACATTTATGCAATTGGTGGAAACCTTCACGCTGCAGTTCTCTCTGGTATCAACGTGCGCCGCGTAAATTTCTGGCTCTTCGTTAATATGGGAATGCTCTCTGCGCTCTCAGGTATTTTGATCACTGCTCGAATGAACTCTGCTGTACCAAAGGCGGGCGATGGTTTCGAGCTTGATGCAATCTCATCAGTCTTTATCGGTGGCGCTTCAGTTCAAGGCGGCGTAGGAACAGTTACGGGTTCTATCGTCGGCGGAATGATTCAAGGCGTGCTCGGTAACGGTATGAACCTCAACTCAGTAGGTATTGACTTCCAAATGACTATCAAGGGCTTAGTACTTCTATTTGCAGTTGCTTTTGACGTCTGGTCAAAGCGCCGCACTAAGTAATTCTCAAATTCACTCACCTCTTATTCGTTAGAAGGATTTCATGACGCATCAAATTTGGTTTTTAACTGGCAGCCAGGACCTATACGGCCCCGAGACTCTCGAGCAAGTAGCGCAGCAGTCAAAGGAAGTTGTGGCAAAGGTTTCTGCTGGATTATCTGCACCAGTTGAGATCATATGGAAGCCAACTCTGAAGAACACTGCCGATATCAAGCAGTCGATGCTTGATGCATCAAGTGATCCAAACTGTCTTGGTGTTATTACCTGGATGCATACATTTTCACCGGCAAAGATGTGGATTCAGGGGCTAGATCTACTTCGTAAGCCTTTGCTGCATCTACACACGCAGGCGAATCAGTCACTGCCATGGGCAACGATTGATATGGACTTCATGAACCTTAATCAAGCGGCGCACGGTGATCGCGAGTACGCACATGCAGTCGCGCGCGTTGGATTGCCTCACAAGATTGTTGTTGGAGAGCCTGGTTCAACCGAAGTAAAAAGCCATCTTGATGCATGGGCTTGGGCAACTATTGGTTGGAACAAGTCACAAAATCTTAAACTTGCTCGCTTCGGTGACAATATGCGTTTTGTGTCTGTGACTGACGGAGACAAGGTTTCTGCGCAATTACAACTAGGTATGTCAATTGAAAGTTACGGAATCAACTTCCTGGTTAATGCAGTTGCTGCGGTAAGCGAAGCCGATGCCGAGAAACTTGCTGATGAATATGAGAAGCTTTATGACGTCTCTGCAGAGCTAAAGCGCGGGGGAGCACGTCACGATTCATTGGTTTATGCGGCAAAGCAAGAGATTGCACTCTTAAAGATAATGAAAGACGGTGGCTTTGATGCATTCACAAGCAACTTTGAAGATCTCGGTGAATTAAAGCAACTTCCCGGCCTCGCTGTTCAACGCCTCATGTCAATGGGTTATGGATTTGGTGGCGAAGGTGATTGGAAAACTTCTGCACTTGGAGCAATCTTAAAAGCAATGACTCCAGCAGGCGGTGGAACTTCCTTCATGGAGGATTACACCTATCACTTCGGTCCTGGCCCAGCGAAAATCCTTGGCGCACATATGCTCGAAGTCTGCCCAACAATTACAAAGAACAAACCAAAGATTGAGATTCACCCACTAGGTATTGGCGGAAAAGAAGATCCAGTAAGAATGGTTTTTACTGCAAGCGATGCAGAAGCACGAGTTGTCTGCCTTGTTGATATGGGTGATCGTTTTAGAATCATCAGTAATGAGATTTCAGTTGTACAACCAAATGAGGCGCTTCCAAATCTTCCGGTTGCACATGCTGTTTGGGAGCCAAAGCCATCGCTAGAAGTCTCGGCTGAGGCGTGGATGCTCGCTGGTGGATCTCACCACACAGTTCTCACTAATGCGGTTTCACTTGAAACAATCGAAGATTTCGCGCGAATTGCAAAGGTTGAGCATGTGATTATTGATGAGGATACAAAGCTCCGAGAGTTCCGCAGAGAATTGCAATGGAACGCTGCCTATCATCGATTCTCAGAGCGCATCTAAGCAGTAACTAACCAGAGGTTTATTAAGGAATCCAAATATCCTGAGGCAAGCGCATAAAAAACCGAAATAAATGCGGTGATATGTGTAGGAAGGATAGGAAGTTCACCCCTTAGCACCACGAATGGATGTACTTATTCATTCATGATTAGTAAAGTGCTCGCGTGACTACGGGATTATGGCGTGAATAAAGCCAACCAAGCCGAATTTTCGGAATGGTTAAGCACCCGCCAAGCCATGCTCATCCGAGCAGCTCGAAGCATCTGCTTCGATTCTCAAATAGCTGATGATGTTCTTCAAGAGGCGCTTATGGATATTTTCAAGCGTTGGGAGAAGATCAAAGCTCACGAAAATCTGGATGCATATGCAATTCGGGTACTAGTCAGCAAACATGCGGATATGCGACGCAAGTGGCATAAGAAACGCTCAGAAAATGAAGTCGAACTGGCCTTTGCAGAGAACTTAATTGCTCTAAATGATGAGGGAGAAGATGTTGCTCAACGCTTATTAGTGCAATCTGCACTTAAGTCTTTATCAACCATGCAAAGAGCCGTTGTAGTACTGCATTATCAATATGGACTCTCGCTTAATGAAATTTCAAAGACACTTGAGATTCCGATCGGTACAGCTGCTTCACATCTAGCGCGCGGCCGCGCGTTGGTAGCTGTTTATACCGAATGGTTACCAGCGATTGGGAAGAGCGAGACGAAATCGCTAAAGGCACGAAATATATTGGAACTCGGCAACGGAGAGGAGAGCCCCGAATGATTGACAAAATTGATTCAATGATCAAGCAAGAGTTTGAGCGACTAGGTCTGAATATTGTCGAGAGTGAAGGTCTTGCTGAGCTAGTAATTACCCGTGTGCGCCACGAACGCATGCGCCGAATCCTCATAGCAACAGGATCAGGACTTCTTGTTGCTGGAGTGCTCGGGTTAGTAATTTTCTTAGGTGGTAACTCGCAGAGCCAAATAAGCGAGGTAACTGGAACCAGCCTTACCTTTAGTCAGCCAGCAAATGCGAATGGATCATTTGCGCTGCCACAGGTTGGATATGTAGATATAGATGGCTCGCAGCCGAATAAATCAGTCGTCAGCTACCTTTTTGACCTGCAGCAAGGGTGGATTCTGCAAGAGATTACAGATAGCCCAAATCCAAGTATGGGCAGCGTCGGACTGATTCAGATTTATCGTGTAGTTGAAGGCCAAGACGATCAACTGGTTCAGCAATATGAGATGTCGTCTAGGACCCAAATGAATCAATTTGAAGTGCCAACTACCGGCCAATATCGCATGGACTTAAAGTTTACGGATAAGACCTTCAAGGGAAGAGTCCGGGTTGCGATAGTTCGGTCAAAATAATTCACAAACCATGCATAAATTTCATCTATTTACACGGTGAGGTACTCATGGACTGAAATAAGTCCAACCAAGAGATGGGGTCGCTGTGATGAAGGTTCGTTTGATTCGTTTGCTGACATTTGCTTTAACAGCCACAGCCTTGATTGCACCGTCTTACTCAGCCCAAGCGAGTTTAAGCCTTAGCAACACTTGGGTATCAAATAACGGCCTAACGAATTTTACATTCTCTCAAATCACAATCAGCAAAACTATCGTCTTGGCTAGTAGTGAAAGCATCACGGTAACTGGTGTTCTTCAAAGCGATGCCGGAGGAACTCCCGCTGCGCTTGGAAACGGGACGGTAGTAATCTCTTATCAGAAAGTTGATCCAACAAATGCCTATGCAAATGTAGGTACTGCGGAGTCAGTTACAACAACGACTAATAGCAGTGGCGCATTTGCAGAATCCTTTACAGCTCCAGCATCTGGAATGTACGTCTTAACACTGGGGATTGATGATGGGGCTTCATCAAGATTAGTGCGTGCTATTCAGGAAGGCGGCGCACCTTATTTCATTTATAGTTTTGATGGTTCACCAGGTATGAGTATTTCTGTGCCTGGCTCACAAGTCTTTGGCGACACTGCAACTGTAAATATTCTACTTACCTCGCCAAACGGAGGCCCCCTGGCAAATGAGTCTGTAACAGTAAAAATTATGCGAACTGGATACGAGAATGAGTATTCATCTGGAGAATTTGCTTCAGATGTAACCGGAGCTATTTCGTTAGAACTTCCAGCTCCTAATTACGACACATTGACAGTTACCGTAACTTCATTTCCATCAGATATTGCCGCTGGCGATTTTAGTTTGATGCCCATTTCCGTTCCGGCAGTAATAAGTATTGCGACGCCCAGCAATTTCATCACACCAACAGTTGTGCTACCAACTTCTGAATCCATAACCGCTGCAATACCTAGCCAGTGGGCTAATGGATCTGTGAGAAAAACTGCATACTTGGAGATCATAAGCCGGTATGAAAGCAATACTGCTTACACTCCTGTGCAATTCGCAATTGATCCGCTAGTTTCAACAGATATCAAAAATGAATTTATCAAACAGGCAAATATTGCGTCGAAATTCTGGGGCGCAGCACTACTTCCTGACCCACATGTTGAGCTGACGACCATCAGCGATGCTTCACGCCTAATTTATTGCCAAGCAGAGAATTACCTTGGGCATTTAGGAACATCGATAGCAACTTGTCTTAACCAACCAAACCTATTGGCAAGTTACGTAGATCCTCCAAGTGGACAGACTCAGGCAGCTGGTGCAACAGGTTGGGGCAACTCAAGCCTATTTACAGTCTCCACTGATGCCACCGCCGTGAATTCTCAAGTTAGTTTCATTCCTGGACATGAATTACGAAATCAAGTTGATAAAAATGTTTCCTTACCAGCATTGCCTAATTTATTTGGGGATGGACCACTCTATTTTGGTTTCGCCCTTGGAAACTTTACATCTCCAGGTTTATTGGATGATCAACTATCGGCCGCACATTCAGGATTTGCTTCAAGCGACGTAATTGATATTGATGCCGAACTTGTTGCCGCCCAAGGGGATGGCCCTGAATACTTAGTGTGGCTAGGCAAGCAGTATTTCATCGCCAGCGCTGCAGTCGAGCTCTTGATTTCAGAATTCGGAATTACAAAATATATCGATTGGATGCAGGCTCGCCATCTCACGGATACCGGCAATGCAGTTGCTGACATGAAATCAACATTTCAAACTGCCTTTGGAATGAGCTGGGCCACCTGGGCGCCCATAGCCAATGCTTACTTAAACGATCTCAACAAAGGGACTGTAAAACTCTTGGGTGTCTATACCGGAACAACTCCAGTGCTTTCGACAGTTAATACGCTCTCTGAATTTAAAATCAACGGCACAAGTATGCTTACTGCAGGTACATCGCTTAACGTTGCTAATGGCACCACTTCAGTTACAGTCATAGCGACACCTACGGATTCAGCTGCTACTCGAGTAATTACAGGCGCAACTGGATTAGTTACCGGCAATAACACTGTGACCGTGGTAGTAACAGCAGAAGATGGAACCACAACAAAAAATTACACAGCAACCGTAGTAGTAGCTGCGGCAACACCTCCACCGCCACCACCATCTACGCCAGAACCTCCGGCTCCTCAACCAACTGCGCCGGAACCAACACCAACACCAACGCCTTCACCAACACCAACGCCTTCACCAACACCAACGCCTTCACCAACCCCAACGTCGGAACCGACACCAACTCCAACTCCAACTCCAACTCCTTCACCAACTCCAACATCTACCCCATCACCAAAGGCGAGCACATATTTCTCCATCACGAAATCATCTGCAAACTTAAGTAAGGTGACAATTAAGAGTGGATCCATGTCGCTGACATCCAAAATTGGTAAGTCAGTCCAGCTCACACTTCCAACGGTGGGATCTAAGGATGCACAGGTAGTTGTGAGTGTTAAAACTCCAAGCGGAGCTACCTTCAAGATCTCAACTTCGAAAGTCTCTAAAAATAAGGCTTACATAGTTCCGGCAGTAAAATTCGCTACCAGTGGAAAATATGTATTTACCTTGTCATACGGAACTTCGAAGAAGACTATTACCGTAAATGTCAGTAATTAAGCTCTAAGAGCTTTAGAGAACTCTGCAAAGTCATCGACCAAGATATCAATCTCGGTCTGTGTATGTGCAAGAGAGATCAACCACTGCTCATCAAGTCCTGGAGGAGTGATGATCCCGCGATTGAGGGCAAATAACCAGTGTGCTTCAGCTACTCCAAAGTCAGTTGCTTTGTAGTCACGGTAATTGCGCACAGGTGATGTCGACCAAGTAACACAGCCCTTTACACCGAAACCAACGGTATGCGCAGGTAACTGATATTCATCAATGATGTCACTAATACGTTCTAGCGCTTGATGGTTAAGTGCTTCAGCGGCTCCAAGAGTTTCAGTGGTTGCAATGCGATCAATTGCACGCACACCAGCCATAGCAAGAGGGTTGCCGTTAAAAGTACCAAAATGCGCCATCTTGTTGTTGGTTACAAAATCCATGTACTTCTTCTTGCCACCAAATGCAGCAAGTGGAACTCCGCCACCGATTGATTTTGCGAGAGTAATTAAGTCTGGCTGCACGCCAAGGCGCATTGAAGCACCGTGCGCACCAGCTGTAAGTCCAGTTTTTACCTCATCAAAGATAAGAACAACGTTGTATTGATCGCAGAGTTCACGAACGCGCTCTAGGTATCCAGCATCGGGAAGAACGATTGCTAGGTTTTCAAGAACTGGCTCGACGATGTAGCAAGCGATCTTTGATGCATTCTTTTCAAACATGCGCTCGAGTGCTGGAATATTATTAAATGGAACGACGTAGATATCTCCGGGAACCAAGTTGCTATCTATTGCTGGGATTGGATTCTCGGCATCGCCAATCTTGTCTAGCGCCGGCTTGCTTGAGACGACAAACGGGTCGTAGCTACCGTGGTAGCCGCCCTCAACCTTGAGGATGCCCATCTTCTCGGTGGCGCTACGAGCAACGCGAACCGCATACATAGTGGATTCGGTGCCTGAGTTGGTGAAACGAACCTGGTCGATTGCGAAGCGCTTGCATAGACGCTCTGCAGCATCGGTCGATGTCGGTGAAGGAGTAACGAAGAGCATTCCACGGCCGAGGGCTGACTGAATCTCTTCTACGACGATTGGATTGAGGTGGCCGGCGAGCATTGCGCCAAAGCCCATCGAAAGGTCGAGCAACTTACGACCATCAACGTCGGTCATATATGCGCCACTGGCTGAGTCAATTGAAATTGGGTATGGATCCCAATGCTGAAAACTTGAAGTTACACCGAGGGGGAGCGAAGTAAATGCGCGCTTGCTCTCTGCCTCTGAACCTTTGGTGTGTTTTGTAAATAGTTCCCACTCAGCTGCTAAAACTTTTGCAACTTTGTCAGGAGAAATTGGAGATGATGTTGTTGGAACTCGACGATATGTATTGGCGTGTGGTGCCTGCATCGTATGTGATGTTGTCATTTGTAAAGCTGTACTACAAAAGCCTCTTACTTAGAAGCGGTTTTGTTCTGTACTCTCCTTTGAGTTACGCCTTACGGCGATGCGCAATTATCTCTTAAGGTTAATGAAGTTGCAACTACTCTAAAATTAACGTGGCGATGAGCACATTAGTCGTAATTAAACTCAGAATTGACAAGTATTGGTAACCTTAACCACCATGACAAAGCCAACAATCATTCTCGCCACCAGTAACGGTGTTGGAATGGGCCATCTCGTGCGCGCAACTGCAATCGCACTTGAACTCAAAAAGTATGCCGATCCAATCATTGTCTCGATGGCTGGAGGTATTGCAGAGATTCCTGAGTATTTAGGAATTCGAGTTGAATATATACCTGGTCGCGATCGTGGATGGATGCCTCGCGATAAATGGGATTTGTATCTTCGTGATCGATTAATGGCTCTCGTTGATGAAACAGGCGCAACTGTTATGTCATTTGATGGTGTAGTTCCTTATCCTGGAGTCATTGCCGCAAAATTTTCTCATCCAAAACTTGCACTTGTTTGGGTTCGACGGGGGCTTTGGCAGAAGAAGCCACAAAGATTTGTTTTAGGAATGCAATCAAAGATGATGGATCACATTGTTGAACCCGGAGATATGGCACGTGCATATGATTTTGGGCCAACTGCTACACGTAATGATGCGACCCTCACATCTCCTGTCTCACTCTTTAAAGAAGAGAGCGCACTTTCGCGCGAAGAAGCTCGAAAAGTTTTAGGTTTAGATTTAGATCGCCCTGCTGTGTTGGTACAACTTGGTACAGGCGATAGTGATGTAAATGAGAAGCTAACTGCTGCTCTATCTGGGCTACTCGGATGGAAAGATTTACAAGTTATTCTGACAAAGCAACCACTGGATAAGAATGGAAAATCGTTAGCTCCTGAAGGCTTAGATATCCGCGTTGTTCGCCACTTTCCGCTTGCTCGCGTTCTACATGCCTTTGATGCAGGTGTATCAGCGACTGGCTATAACGGTTTTCACGAAAATCTTCCGGCACGTCTGCCAACTGTCTTTATTTCAAATATCCGCGGTACGGATGATCAAGAAGCCCGTGCGCAATGGGGAAATGATTTTGGCTATGCCATCCGAGGAAATCAGGCAGATCTTCACGACATCACTGCAGCAGTTAAGAAACTTCAGGATCCTGATGTCCGTGCAAAACTAGCTGCAAAATGTGGCGAACTTCCTGCAACCACTGGCGGCGAAGAGATTGCAAAGATTTTATTTGAATTAGCTACTCGTGAAGAACCCAAGCGCCCTTCATGGATTACTTATAACAGGCTTAAGTTTCAGGATCACATCAATCGAGGCAAGCGTCATATTGCTTGGATGGGTTTGAGAAGGCTGGGACATATATATCGAACGCTCCATCCGTACTTGGAGGTCAATGTGATTAAGAACGAGTCTGCCATCTGGGGTTCTCAAACAACTGCGCAAGAATTACACCCACTCATTAAGGGCGAGGCACGTTTTGAACATCTCATTAGTGGGGCATCTGATGATTACATCGCTCGTCGCAAAGAGATAGCAGAAGTCGCATATGGGCAACGAACGGAAGTCATAAACATAAAGAAGAAAGAGATTTAACTAATCCTTTTTCAGTATGCGCTCTTCAAATCTACACACTAAGGTATGGCGTTATGAGAGCTGAGACATCAACACCGATTAACGAAATCATGGCAACCCGCCGTAGCCCGCGTTCATTTAATGAAGAAGTTGTGATTTCAGATACCGACCTCATTGCAATCCTTGAAGCTGCAAGATGGGCGCCATCTGCTTTTAATGGCCAGCCATGGCGATACTTTGTCGGTAAGCGCGGTGATGAGACTTTCTCGCAGATACTTTCCTCGCTAGGTGAGTTCAACCAAAAATGGGCTTATAAGTCATCAGCACTGATTTTGGTTGCTTCAACAACAAGCAAGAGTGATGGAACTCCACACGCTGATTTTCAATACGACTGTGGCCTATCTGTGGCACAGCTAGTTATTGAGGCCCATGATCGCGGATTGGTCGCTCATCAAATGACGGGCTACGACAAAGAAAAGGCCATCCAAGCACTTTCGATTGATGAATCACTAACTCCTGTGGTTGTTCTCGCAATTGGAACTCAAGATGTACCAGAGAAGTTGGCTGGTCCGATGCTTGATAGAGAACTTGCTAAGCGCGAACGGCTTCCACTCGAAACGATTGTTGTTAGAGGCTTGCCAGCTTAAAAGCGAGAGCGGATCTCCCAAAGATCTTTAAATACAGGGTTAAAGAGAGTGCTTGCTAGATATTGCACTCCACTGGAACCACCTGTTCCCATCTTTGCTCCGATAGTGCGTTCGACCATCTTTACATGGCGATAGCGCCACTCTTGTATTCCTTCATCTATATCCAACAATCTCTCGGCAACCATTGCAGCTTCTGCATCGGTTCGGTGAAGATCTAGAAGTGCGTCTTGCACTTCTTGATTACTTTCATAAGCAATTGCGGGTGAACGATCTAACACTGTATCTGGAATCGAAAAACCTCTTGAAGATACATACACGAGAAACGAATCCCAAATCGAATTTGCATCAGTAATTGTTTTTATCTCTGCTTGCATCTCTGGTGGTAAGTGTCCAGACATCTTGTTATCTCGCCGCCCGAGAGTTGCCTCTACCTTGCGAAATTGTGCTGATTGGAAACCACTTGATGAAGAGAGATAGTCACGGAAGGCATTGAATTGAAGCGGTGTCATGGTTTCGAGAATATCTACTTGTGTGACACAGACTTTCATGATTGTGCGAATGCGCCCCAATAGAGCAAGTGCATAATGCGAATTACCAGCTTCAAGCGCTTTACCTGCTGCTACAAACTCGTGAAGTAATTGCTTAAACCAAAGTTCGTATGTCTGATGAATAATGATGAAGAGGAGTTCGTCATGTTCGGGACCGTCAGAGAGAGGTTTTTGTAGGGCAAGTAGTTCATTTACCTGCAGATAGGAGGTATATGTCAGGGCTGAATCGTATTGATCGCTCATGTGACTCGTGAATCCGATCCCTTTATTTCCTCATATTTGCGCGAGATTGTGAGATCGCGAAGACGTTCGAAACCATCCCAAATCTCGACATAAGAGGTAGGCAGTGGAGCTATCGCTAAACGAATCGCATTTGGAGTGCGGTAGTCAGGAATAACATTGACGAACTGTCGAAGTGCAACGCAAATCTGTGCCGCTTGCGGGTGACCGATTGAGATATGTCCACCGCGCTCGTTCGCATCTCGTGATGTCAGCAATGAATAACCAAGATCTGCAAGCCAGGCGTCGTAGAGATCAATCATCATCTGAGTGCCGGTCGCGGCCTTTTTCGCGATTGCGGCAATGCCCGCTTCTTCAATCATAGAAAATGCGACTTGCACCGCGCGAATTCCGACAATTGAAGGACTTGCAATTTGGAAGCCTCGGATGCCAGCAGCCTTTACAAAATCAGGACCCATTCCAAATTGATCTTCATTTCCAAACCAACCTTGGATTGGGACTTGTAGTTCATTTTGAACGCGCTTACTAACGTAGAGCCAGGCAGGAGAACCTGGGCCTGAATTTCCGTATTTATATGTACATCCAATTGCAAGATCAACTCCGTTGGCATCAAAGTTCATTTCAATTGCACCGGCAGCATGGCTGGCATCCCAAACAACCCAAGCACCAAATGATCGAACAAAGTCAGTAATTGATTTGATGTCATTACGCGCACCGGATCGATACTGGATTACTTCAAAGGTAACTAGCGCAACATCATCGTTCATGTACGGCTTAAGAATATCGACGGTGAGACGCTCGTTATCTGAGATTGCAGAATCTTCGTTATCGATAATTACTAAGTTAAGTCCAAGTTGTTTTGCAATTCCGTCGAGAATGTATCTATCAGTTGGAAAATTTGCGGCATCTGTAATTATTGTTTTACGACCAGGTCGAGAATTAATCGCAGCAAGGCAGAGTTGATAGAAATTAACCGAGGTCGTATCGCATACAAGTACTTGACCTGGGGCTGCACCGAGAACTGACCGTCCTAATAAATCTCCCGCTGGCTGAGCTTCATCAACCCAATGGCTCCAACCTGTAACAACTTCCCGCCCCCATTCGTGGGTGAGAAAATCGCTAACAGCCTTAACTGTCTCGTGGGGGAGGCGTCCGAGAGAATTTCCGTCGAGATAACAGAGATCTGGGTCGGTAACAACGAATTTACTCTTGAAATGGGCGAGTGGATCGTTTCTATCGAGCTCTAAAGCGTATTCGCGGTCAGTAACCTTCATGATGGAAAGGTACGCTCTCCTACCGTGGCGCGCAATCTAGTGAATATCGAAGAGGTCTCTAAAGCCTTTGATATTCGCCCACTTCTCGTAAAGGTCTCACTCGGCATATCTGAGGGTGAGCGCATCGGAATCGTTGGACGTAATGGTGCGGGCAAGAGCACCCTCATGCGCATAATTTCAGCTGAAGAAGCACCGGATGCAGGTAGAGTCACAAAATCAAATGCGACAAACATTGGTTTCCTTGCGCAGATTGATAATGCAGATCCGCTCGCAACTGTTGGTGAAGTTGTTTTAGGAGATCGCGCAAAACATGAATGGGCTGGAGATTCTCGCATCCGTGAAATCTTTACCGGTCTCTTTGGTGGTTTTGACGATCACCTCTTCGAACGTATCTTTGGTCAATTATCAGGTGGCGAGAAGCGCCGGGTAGGTCTTGCAAAACTTCTAATTGATGACTTACAACTTATTTTACTTGATGAACCAACTAACCACCTTGATGTTGAGGGCGTTGCTTGGCTTGCCAATCATTTAAAGAAGAGAACAGAATTGGCAGTATTAGTGGTTACGCACGATAGATGGTTCTTGGATGAAATCACAGAACGAACTTGGGAAGTGGTTCAAGGCGCTGTTGAAGAGTATGACGGTGGATATTCTGCATACGTACTCGCTAAAGCAGAGCGCTCACGCCAATCTGCCGCAACAGAGGCTCGACGTAATAATTTGATTCGAAAAGAACTTGCTTGGCTTCGTAGAGGAGCACCGGCGCGAACAACGAAACCAAAATTTCGAGTCGATGCTGCAAATGAATTGATTTCAGCAGAGCCGGCACCAAGAGATGGCAGTGAGCTATTAAAATTTGCACTTAATCGATTAGGCAAAACAGTTTTAGAGACAAAAGATATGCAAGTTAAGGCAGGAGATAAAGAACTTCTCTCGCACCTAACATGGAATATCGGCCCCGGTGATCGCATAGGAATTGTTGGAATTAATGGAGCCGGTAAGAGCACTTTGATGCGCGTCCTAGCCAGTGAGCTAGCTCCCGCAGCAGGAAAGCTAACTACCGGAATTACAGTGAAAATAGCCTTTCTTACTCAGCATTTAGACGAGCTAGACCCAACATGGCGCGTACTTGAAGCCGTTGAAAAGGTTGCCCAGTATGTAGAACTCGGTAAAGGGAAGACTCTCTCTGCATCACAACTATGTGAGCGTTTAGGTTTTGATCGTGATGGCCAATGGACTCCGGTTGGTGACTTATCTGGTGGTGAACGTCGACGCCTACAGCTGACACGTCTGCTTATGGATGCGCCAAATGTATTGATGCTCGATGAACCGACAAACGATTTTGATATTGAAACACTCACTGAGCTTGAAGATTTGCTCGATAGCTATGGTGGAACACTTCTAGTTGTTTCTCACGATCGATACTTTCTTGAACGTGTGTGTGATCGCTTTGTGGGCTTACTTGGCGATTTACAATTACGTGATTTACCACGTGGAGTAGATGAGTATTTAGAACTTCGCCAGCAACAATCTGCGCCTAACCAAGGATCAGGAAATAAAGGCAAGACCTCATCAGCTGCAGAGCAACGTCAGTTAAAGAAAGATCTCACACGTGTTGAGCGTCAGATTGAAAAAGGTAAAGCTGAGGTTGTACGACTTACTGCTGAGCAAGAAGATTCAGCGATGGATTCTGGAAAGTTATTAGAAATTTCGGAGCAACTTTCAAAAGTTGTAGCAGAACTAGCGGTACGTGAGGAAGAATGGTTATCTATCACACTGGCACTGGAAGCATGAGAGTCGAGGATTAACTATGGCTTCACGCGAACACCAACGTCTCGATATTCTGGCTACTGTTTCGGGCGTCATGATTGCGCTTCAAGCGCGTGCAAATGGCGAACTATCGCATCGTCTTGATAATGGAGTTGAAGCAGCTCTCATCTCATTTGGCTCAGGATTAATTATCATTGCGATTGTCACTCTCTTCTCACCTGCAATAAAAGAAGGAGCTCGCAACTTGTATGGTTCAGTTGCACGCAAAGAGTTACCTAAGTGGACGCTCTTCGCTGGCGCCCTTGGTGGCACATTTGTAGGAATTCAAACCCATGTAGTCCCTGTAATAGGCGTGGCTATTTACTCTGTCGCCTCGATCGCCGGCCAAACCGCAGCCTCATTATTGGTAGATCGCCTTGGCATTACTGGCGGTGGAAAGAAGCAGATCACCTTTAGGCGTACTGCCGCTGCAATCTTCACCGTCTTCGCAGTATTTATCTCAGTCTTTGATCGCATCGAAGGCGCCGACCTCGCACTCTTTGCTGTTTTCTTAGCTGGTCTAGCTGGAGCCGTTGTTGGAGTTCAAAGAGCTCTCAATGGACAAATTAACGAACACTCACATCAAAGCTATACAACATCACTTTTGAATTTCTTTATGGGAACAAGTTTTCTTCTAATTTTGCTCTCGATGCTTGTAATTTTTGGTGATACAGAATTAGTTCCGCTTCCTGCTGGTCCTTGGTGGATTTATACCGGAGGAGTTATCGGAGTTATCTATATTGCATTTACCTCAAAAATTGTGCAGCATCTTGGAGTTCTTACATTCACACTTTTTAGTGTTGGTGGAAATTTATTGGGATCCCTAGTTATTGATTTGGTATCTCCAACTGAGGGCGTTCAAATTAGTTGGTATCTTGTTACCGGAATTGCGATGACGTACTTAGGAGTTATCGTGGGCGGCGTGAATAATTCACAATCGCGGAAATTACTGAAGCAGTAATAAAGAAAGCCGCAATAGCGTAAGAAGAGGTTTTAACCCAAGGCAAAGAGGCGGCATAAAACCCAGCCAAGGTTATTCCAGCACCCCAGAGAACTGCGCCAATCAAATTCGCTGAGAGAAATTTGTAATAATTCATCTTTGATATTCCTGCAATTGGCGGAACAAAGGTACGAATCCAAGGGAAGAAGCGTGCTGCAATGACTGCCCACCAACCAGTCTGTTCGTAGAATCTCTCTGCATTAAGAATCATCTTTTGAACACGAAGAGATTCGCGCTTATCCAAATATGGACGGCCAACTACTCGGCCGATTACAAATCCGACCTGATCTCCAAAAAATGCCGCAGCAACAATTACCGTGACCAACAAGGCGATATTTACATTACCGTGAGCGGCAGCAACGAGTCCTGCGCTAAAAAGGATTGAATCTCCGGGGAGAAAGAAGCCAAAAAGCAGCCCAGTCTCGACAAAAACGATCGCCCCAATCAGTATGTAGAGAACAAAAGGCGCAAGTGTTGAAAACTGGGCATCAAAGGATGCAGCGAAAGCTGACATGGCTTATCTCTGTGAAATCTTCTTGACTGCAGCGGCGACCTTTGTGACAACTTGAGCATCAAATACGCTCGGGACAATAAATGATGCGTTGAGTTGTGAGGATGAAACACAGTCGGCAATCGCCTCTGCTGCTGCAACTAACAAATCATCTGAAATTTTCTTCGCACCTGCATCAAGTAATCCACGGAAAATTCCAGGAAATGCCAGCACGTTATTAATTTGGTTTGGTTGATCGCTACGACCAGTTGCAACAACAGTCGCATACTTGCGTGCTATTACCGGATCAATCTCTGGATTTGGATTAGCGAGTGCAAAAACGATTGCTCCGGCAGCCATAGATGCAACATCTGCCTCATTAATTACATCAGGGGCACTGACACCAATAAAGACATCAGCACCTGACATCGCTTGATGAATATCACCCTGGAAATTAGAAGGATTTGAATTATCAATAAACCAACGACGCATCGGATCTTCACCAGCAGAGTCCTTAGATATAACGCCATCTAAGTCAAAAGCGATGATGTTGGTTGCTCCGCTAAGAACCAAGAGGCGAGCGATTGCTGTGCCTGCCGCCCCCGCACCGCTCATCACAATCTTTACATCACCGAGAGATTTATTAACTAGCTTCAATGAATTACGGAGGGCAGCGAGAACAACAATGGCTGTTCCATGTTGATCATCATGAAAAACAGGAATATCCAAAAGTTCGCGCAGACGTGACTCAATTTCAAAACAACGTGGCGCCGAGATATCCTCGAGATTTATTCCGCCATATACAGGCGCAATCAATTGAACGGTACGGACAATCTCATCTACATCTTGGGTATCAAGACAGACTGGCCAAGCATCAATATCTGCAAAGCGCTTGAAGAGCGCAGCCTTGCCTTCCATGACAGGAAGCGCTGCCTCAGGCCCGATATTTCCAAGCCCAAGAACTGCAGAGCCATCAGTTACAACGGCAACGGTATTGCGCTTCATAGTTAGGCGGCGAACGTCGGAAGGATCATCAACTATTGCTTGGCAGATACGAGCAACGCCAGGTGTGTATGCGCGAGATAAGTCATCGCGAGTTTTAAGCGGAACTTTGGAATTAATCTCAATTTTTCCACCAAGGTGTAAAAGAAAAGTTCGGTCGCTCACTTTGCGAACAGTCAGACCTGCATGCGCACTTAACGCATCATTTATCTCTTGAGCATGCTCTTGATCAACGGTATCGCAAGTTATATCTACAACTACATGCTCGAGATTTGATTCAACAACATCGAGTGCGGTGATTGATGCGCCTGCATTTGTAACTGTGGCTGTCACTAAAGCAACGGGTTGAAGCTCAGGGGCCCCTTCAACGCGAATCGTGATTCCATATCCAGGAGAAGTTGATGCCATTACACGACTCCGTAGAGACGATCTCCGGCATCGCCAAGTCCAGGAACAATATAGCCGCGCTCATTTAGTTTCTCATCGAGCGAACCGGTTACCAATGTGATTGGGACTCCTGAATCCTTAAAAGCATCTTCTACAAGTTTGATTCCCTCAGGCGCTGCCAAGAGACAGATTGCAGTGATCTCAGTTGCTCCACGTTCGATCAAGTAATTGAAGGCAGCGATTAGTGTTCCACCGGTTGCCAGCATCGGATCTAAAACAAAACATTGGCGACCTGAAAGATCTTCGGGAAGACGATTTGCGTAGGTGCTCGCCTTAAGAGTTTTTTCATCGCGGACCATACCGAGAAAACCAACCTGGGCGGTAGGAAGTAATTTAGTCATTCCTTCGAGCATTCCAAGTCCTGCACGCAGAATCGGAACAACAACTGGACGAGGTTCTGCCATCTTAAGACCAGTGGTTTCAGTTACAGGTGTCTTTATCTTTACAGTTGTTGTCTTTACATCGCGAGTTGCTTCGTAAGCAAGAAGTGTGACGAGTTCTTCAACAAGTCGGCGGAAAGTCGGTGAATCTGTTCTTTCGTCGCGGAGAACAGATAACTTGTGCGAGATAAGTGGGTGATTGGCGACATGTACTTTCATGGCTCCAACCTTACCGATAAAGTCGCGCTATGCAGAATAACGAGGAGCTCATGCGCCTAGCCTTAGATGTGGCTCACACCGCAACTAAGTCGGGGGATGTGCCCGTTGGTGCCATCGTCATAAATCGCGACGGGGTTGTTATCGGAACTGGCTTCAATGAGCGCGAGGCAAATAACGATCCCACTGCACATGCCGAGATAGTTGCAATAAGAAATGCTGCTGCACGTCTACAAAAATCTAGACTTGATGACTGCACATTAATTGTCACTCTTGAGCCATGCGCAATGTGTGCCGGTGCGATTGCTCAATCAAGAATTTCAAAAGTTATTTTTGGCGCTTGGGATGAAAAAGCCGGTGCGGTCGGTTCGGTTTGGGATGTCCTGCGCGATCCACGTTCAATATTTAAAGTTGAAGTTATCTCAGGTGTGCTTGAAAAAGAGTGCGCAGAACTATTGACTGATTTCTTTAAAGATAAGTAATTAATCAACCAATAATTCGTACGACGGATTAAGAATCACAAAGGTACCTTCTTCTTCACCGACCATACCTTCAGCGCGAATTGCCATTCCGACTTCAAGTCCTGCAATTTCACGGCGACCCAAGAAGTTCAGAGTTACTCCACCGGATTCATCCCACACCTCAACTTGAAGAGTTGGGGCGCTTCCACGTGGAGCAGTTGAAAGTGAAGTGACTCGACCCTGTACATGGGCTCTTTTACGCCATTCGATATTGCCTATTGGAGTGATGTTCTCTGCATAGTGGCTAATTGGTGCAACCGGAAGGTCGCTACGTGGCGCAACCGGCGCTGTTGTTTGCTTCGAAATAATTGGAGCCACAGGTGCGATTAAATCTACTGACTTGTCGCCCACAATCTTGCTGAGATCGAAAGGAATAATCGTCGCAACAACTCGCTTGAGCTGAGAGATTGGCGCTGCAATTTCTTCCGCTGTTTGATCATGAAGTAAGCGGCCGAGAAAACGTGAATATGAGCGGCGCGGAAGCAAGAGCGTTAGCTCTACATCAGGCTTCTCAGTCTTGCGAATAGCGTAATCAACTACTGAATTAGCGATACGTCGATCTGGGCAGTCAATGAGTTCTAGCGGGATGTCCTCTAGCGCCTCTGATTCAGCCCATGCATTTTGAATATCTTCAGCATGGCGATCATCGATTACAAAGTGGACTGCCTTGATTTTGTGAGGCTTAAGGCTACGTGCATAACGCACAGCGCCGACTGTCGCAAGATCAACGTTATCAACCAAAATTGTTACATTGTGACGGGCGATTGTTGTAGCTCTTTCTTGCTCATCTTTTACTTTGAGCGCTTCTTGTTCGCGAACATACTGACGTCGGAAGCGAAGGAAAGTAACAACCAAAATTGGTGCAGTAACTAAGACAAGCCAAGCACCCTCGGTAAATTTCACAACAGAGAAAATGATGACGATAAGAAGAGAGATTGATCCCGCAAGTGAATTAATAACAACTTTGATCTTCCAGCCTTTGGGATGAGTTCGCATTGAGTGCTTCGCCATTCCAAAGCCAGCCAAAGTAAAGCCAGTGAAAACTCCGAGCGCATAAAAAGCAACTAGGTGTTCAACAGATCCGGCAGTGATAAATACTAAGAAGAGACCGCCACCTGAGAGCAAAAGAATTCCATTTGAGAAAGCAAGGCGGTGGCCGCGCTTTGTAAGCTGACGTGGAAGATATCCGTCGTTTGCAACGAAGTTACAGAGCAGCGGGAAAGCGCTATATGTGGTGTTAGCGCCAGCAAAGAGAATAAGCATGGTTGCGAGCTGGACCAAAATAAACATTACTGTTCCAAAAGTACCGTCACCCACCGCTGCTCTTGCTACTTGAGAGATAACAGTTGGAGCACCAGACTCGTATGGAACGGCATGAATGTGGCTAGAGAACCAAGAAACACCCAATACGAGTGTTGCAAGCAGAGTACTCATTACAACCAAAGTGCGCTTCGCATTTACGTGCTCTGGGGTTTTAAATAGCGCAACGCCATCTGAAATTGCTTCGAGACCGGTAAGTGAAGAACCACCGTTTGCAAATGCACGGAGCAAGATAAAAATTGAAGCCGCACTCAGCAATCCTTGCGCTTGGCCAATTTCAACAGCGCCAGGAGCGTATGGATCAAGCATTGGAAGTGTGCCGTTAATTAAGCGCCAAGTTCCCATCACGAAGACGATAAACATTGTTCCAACGAAGAAATATGTTGGCATTGCAAAAGCTTTACCAGCTTCTTTAACTCCACGAAGGTTGCCGTAGGTAAGAATGACAATGACTGCGACAATCATGTGCATCTTCCATTGTGCAACTTCAGGGAAGGTAGAAATAATTGCAGCAACACCAGCAGCGGATTGAATTGCAACCGTTACCAGGTAATCAAGCATTAGAGCTACCGCAGCTACTTGCGCAGTAACGGGACCAAAATTATCTCGTGCGACGATGTAGGCGCCACCGGTCTTGGTATAGACATCAATAACATTTCGGTAAGAGAGAGTAATGAGAATAAGAATTCCAATGACAATCGCTGTCATCGGCATGATGATTCCAAATGCTGCTAAACCAAAAGCAGGCAAAAGCGCAATCAAAATCTGTTCTGAACCGTAAGCAGATGATGAAATGCAGTCAGAGGAGAGAATTCCAAGGGCGTAGCGCTTGCTCAAACGCTGGTGTCCCAGAGAGTGGCGGTTATGTGGCGCACCCAAGAGGCGACGCTTAATCTTGTAGCGAAACGGATCCTTCAGGTGTGCGTGTTCTTGGAGAGCAACCGGTGCCGGTGCGCCATCTGTCCACGACTTCGCCACAACGTTCTCCTTCTTAAGTGATACCTCGGTACCGATTTATTGCACTATTTAGTAGGCTCATCTTATGCGCACTCAGTTATATATCGATGGTCAATGGGTAGATGGAAGCGGCAAATCAGCCATTATCGACCCAAGCGATGGCTCAGTTATAGCCGAAGTTGCCACCTCGAGCGATGAGCAGAACCTGGCAGCACTTGCCGCCGCCGATGCAGCATCAGCTAGTTGGGCCAAGGTTGCACCCCGCGTAAAAGGTGAAATTTTGCGTAAAGCTTTTGAGATCATGATTGCCGAAGCAGATCAATTGGCAGAACTGATTTCGCGGGAAAACGGTAAGGCACTTCCAGATGCAAAGGGCGAAGTTCTCTACGCCGCAGAATTCTTCCGTTGGTTTTCAGAAGAAGCTGTCCGAACATCAGGTGATTTCCGAATGGCACCATCTGGCGATAAGCGAATATTGGTAACACACCAACCTATTGGTGTCTCACTTCTTATCACTCCGTGGAATTTTCCAGCGGGAATGGCAACTCGAAAGATTGGTCCAGCAATTGCAGCTGGATGCACAATGATTTTAAAGCCAGCAGGGGAGACGCCACTTACTGCGCTCGCCATTGCAGATATTTTAGAACGCGCTGGACTTCCCAAGGGAGTCCTTAATGTAATTCTTCCTGCACAAAGTGGACCCGCAATTTCAAAATTACTTCATGATCCACGCGTTAAGAATCTTTCATTTACCGGATCTACATTTGTCGGAAAGATTTTACTTCGCGAGGCTGCAGATCAAGTTATTCGTTGTTCAATGGAACTCGGTGGCAATGCACCTTTCGTTGTGTTAGATGATGCAAATATTGAAGAAGCAATAAAAGGTTTAATGCTCGCAAAGATGCGCAATGGTGGAGCTGCATGTACTGCTGCAAACCGTATCTACGTCGCACGTTCTGTTGGAGATAAGTTCATTGCAGAATTTACAAAGGCGATGTCAGCGATGAAGATGGGCGTTGGCCGTGAAGCTGGAATCACACTCGGTGCAAGTGTCTCTGTAAAAGAGCGCAA
>CAFBLZ010000002.1_pt1 | contig 28140 bp, 26 predicted proteins | sample 7268341 | NCBI WGS metagenome assembly CAFBLZ01 (sample SAMEA6814048, study PRJEB35770) | freshwater metagenome | biome: Freshwater; feature: Freshwater reservoir; material: water | place: Czech Republic | collected 2017-05-23 | depth 30m m
GCATCAGCAGATAGTGACAGTGTAAGTTTCTTTTTATTCGCAACTGTTGAAATAAGAACATCACCTGAAAATAACTGTAATGAAGTGCCGGATGATGTGGTTGAGAAAATTACGCTCTTAAGTGCATGGCCGATATTGACACGAATTGTTGCGGTATCAACTACTGGTGCAATCACAACATCCTTGTAGTAATAATTAAGAATCGCTGTTGCACTATCGCCTTGCACCGCACGTTCTCTTGCACCGATTTGGCTCATTCCGACGCCATGGCCATATCCAGAACCTGTAAATGAAAAAGTTGAAGGAATATCCACACCACGTGCAGGAGTAATAGATGAAAATACTAAAAGAAGTACGAGGAGCTTAGGTAACTTCTTAAACATCCTCATCGGAAGATGCGCTCTTTCCAACATTCATAAATTTTTGATACTCCGCAATAACTTCTGCGGGCTTACCGCGAGCCATTAACTTTCCTTTGTTGAGCCAAATTACTTCATTACAGAGATCCTCAATTGTTGCCAGAGCATGACTCACCAGAATCAATGCACGGTCTGCTGTACGAAGTTCCTTCATTCGATTGAGCGATTTCTCTTTAAATTTCGCATCACCAGTGCTCAGGGCTTCATCAACAATCAAAATATCGGGCTCGACTATTGCGGCAACCGAGAAAGCCAAACGTGCATACATTCCGGATGAGTATGTACGCATTGGTGAATCAATTGCTTCGCCAAGCTCGGAGAAATCTGCGATAGCTTCAAACTTTTCGTCGATTTCACTTTGAGACATTCCTGCTGCCAAGCCTCCTAAATAAACATTTTCACGACCCGTCATCGAAGGATTAAATCCCACGCCAAGGGCAAGCAAAGTGCTGACACTTCCATACACTTCAACTCGACCACTTGTAGGCGGAACAATTCCAGATATCACTCGCATAAGTGAGGATTTTCCAGCCCCGTTCGATCCGATAATTCCTAGAACTGTTCCATAGTGCACATCAAGAGAGACTTCATTGAGAGCTTGCACTGTGCGAGTGTGCTTCTTACCGCGTCCGAGTGTTTTTAATCGAGCTTTTAGAGTTGGCTTCTTATCAATAGAAGTTGTGTAAGTAAGTCCAAGTTCTTGAACTGAAACGGCGAGAGAGCCCCGTGTGTGCTCATGACTAAAGTCGGACAGCGAAATCACGCTCCCTCGATAGGAAAAAATACGTTCCTACAATAAATATTCCAAAGGCAAAAAGTGAGGCGTGAAGGAGGCCATCCATCGTTGGGGCGAGGCCATGAACCATAACCCGGGACCAAGAATCAAGTAAGTAAAAAATTGGATTCACAACTTCAAAACGTTTGATGCTATCTGAGATCTTTGATGCCTCATATAAAATTGGCGATAAGTAAAGCAAACTGCGAGTTAAGTATGGGAGCATGCTTGAGATGTCGCGGAAATATACATTTATGCATGAAATCAAAATTGCCATCCCAAGTGCCATAACAATTGCAATCATGAGAATTGGAAAGGCCCAAAGCATTTCCCACGAATATGGAAGGCCCAAAATTGCGTGAATTGCGAATGCAACTACAAGAGTTGGAAGGAATCTAAATATCGCGACCACTACGGCCGAAATCGGCAACATAATTCTTGGAAAAGAAGTATTGAGAATCAATCTCTGCCCCGATGTAATTGCCTTGACTCCACCAGTAAGACTGTTTGCAATTAAGTAAAAAAGGAAGAGGGTTGAAGTCAAGTGCCCAAAACGCGTTGCATCACTCGTTCCGCCAATTACATAAATCAATAAGAAATAAACACCAGAAAGCAAAAGTGGATTGAGAACGAGCCAGAGCTGGCCAAAGACAGAGCCGAAATTCTGTTCACGAAGTTCAGAGCGAGCAAATTCCGAAATAAATGCTCTGCGATGCCATAGCGAGCGAAGATATGCCCGCATCGGTGGAAGGCCAGCCTTAAATGGCTCATAGACAACAATCGGCTGGGTCATATGGGGAAGATTACCCCAGCAATGTCTGCCCTAGCGCTCTGACGGGACGAGATTCTTAGGTGATGTGATAAATCCCGCTCCCCATGCGAAGTGCATCGTTGGAATTACTGCCAATAGATAGATGTATTGCGAAATCGAACGAGCAATAGCAATTGATGAACCTGCAACAAATAGCAGGTAGATCGCAGCTGGAATAAAGAAAATCGCATGAATAACAGCACCCATCGCGAGCGAAAGGAGAAATCCAGTCAGCGCAACTGGTGGAGCCAGGTAACGGTAATTAATTGTTCCTTTATGTCTGCGAGAAACAACTCGACGCCAACGTCCATACTCAAAATATTGCTTTGCTAGCGCTCCGATGGTTGATCGCGGTCGATATGTAACCTCTAAACGAGGATCAAAATAAATGCTTCCCCCATTGCTTCGCAACCTGAAATTAAGTTCCCAATCCTGTGCTCTTGTAAAACGCTCATCAAATCCACCAATTGCTAGAAGCGCAGCTTTTTGAAAGACGCCTAAATAAACAGTATCAACTTCTCCTGCCTCGCCTCCAGTGTGAAAACGAGACGCTCCAACCCCGAGAGAACTTCGCATTGCACCAGCAACAGCCTTTTCAAATGTTGTGATGCCCTCTGCTGCCATCATGCCACCCACATTGACTGCGCCAGTTTTTGCTAGCAAATCAACTGCAATGGAGATGTAATTCTGTGGAATCTGCGCATGTCCATCAACTCGAACAATTACCGAGCCTGATGAGGCTTGCAATGCAGCATTTAATCCGGCCGCAGTTCTTCCCGATGGATTGTCGACCACGATTACTCGTGGATCTGTTTTGTGAAGTTCATCTGCAATTTCATGGGTCAGATCACGTGAAGGGCCAACTGCAAGAACAACCTCGAACTCACCTTGATAATCCTGAGAAAGTATTGAGGAAACTGCGTCACGAAGATAAAGCTCTTCATTGAGAATTGGGAGGATGACTGAGACTGCTGGCAACGGTGAGCCAGCTAACCCTTGATTCTCCTGTGTCGCCATAACCCCGTAACGCTATCGTCCAAGTACCCTACGCATGTGAAATCAACGCGCGCGATTCGAATTATTACATCACTCTCTTTGGGTGTTGTAGCCCTCTCTGCCATCACTTGGCTTGGGCTAGGCCAAATCAGTGGCCAGATTTCTCGCATCGATGTCTTCGCTGGATTATCGGACCGACCCGAGAAGGTGAATTCAGCTCTTAATTATCTTGTCGTCGGATCAGATAACCGCGAAGGTTTAACAAAAGAACAAATCAAGAAACTACGCGTTGGTGGTGTGAAGGTCGCAGCAGGCGGACGCTCAGACACGATGCTGCTCGTACATATAAGCAAGAGTCGAGATGCTGCATACATTGTTTCACTACCACGCGACACACTTGTCACGATTCCCGCGCATACAAGTACTGATGGCAAATCTGAAATACCAGCTCGAGCTGGAAAATTAAATGCTGCATTTGCATTTGGTGGAGCCCCATTATTAATTCGCACAATCGAAGGAATGACTGCACTAAAAATAGATCACTATGTTGAAGTAAGTTTTGCTGGATTCGTCGGAGTTGTCGATGCACTTGGAGGAATTCAAGTCTGCTCTAAGGTTGATATCAACGACCCAAAGAGTCACTTAGTAATGAGCGCTGGCAATCATCTTCTCGACGGTGTTGAAGCACTTAAGTTTGTTCGTACTCGTGATTTCGATGGACGTGGTGATATCGGACGTATGGAACGTCAGCAACAATTTGTTTCTGCAATTATTCGCAAGGCTACTTCTTCTGGAACATTGCTTAATCCAATTAAGTTGGCGAATTTCTATACAGCTACAATCTCAACTGTAAAGATGGATGAAGGCGTCAACAAAAATGACTTGCTCACTCTAGGAAAGCAGATGCGAAATCTTTCTTCTGGAAATGTTCGCACATTGACCGTTCCGCTCTCTGATCCCAATGGTCGCTACCCTGGCCTTGGTTCCGTTGTAATCTGGGATGAAACTCTGGCTCCAGACCTATGGAGTCGCATCAAAAATGACACTGCCCTGCTTGATGAAATCGTGGCAGAGAAGTCATCTGCGTCACCTAAAGCCTCTCCTTCGAGTACAACTATCGATAAATTTAAGACACATACCGCAGCAGAAAATCCCTGCGCATCAAATAAATAAGCGCCCTGCAATAGACTCACGGGTATGACGCTAAAGCTTTCAGTTATTGGTTGTGGCTATCTCGGCGCGACCCATGCCGCATGTATGTCCTCACTCGGGTTTGAAGTAGTTGGTATCGACACAGATCCCCACAAAGTTGAGCTTCTCTCGCGAGGCGAGCTTCCTTTCTACGAGCCGGGTCTGGATACGTTACTTGCGGCAGAGATGAAGACTGGTCGACTTTCTTTCACAACAGATTTTGCTGCAGTCGCCGACGCTGACGTTCACTTTATTTGCGTAGGAACGCCTCAGAGTAAAGATGGACTTGCTGCAGATCTAACATACGTCAAGTCATCCGTTGCAGCGATTGCACCATTTCTTAAAGATGGCTCGCTCGTAGTTGGAAAATCAACAGTGCCTGTCGGAACAGCGCAAGGACTTCGCGATCAATTAGCTGAGACAGCGCCACAAGCAGATCTTGCATGGAATCCAGAATTTTTGCGCGAAGGTTTCGCAGTCGAAGATACCTTGACCCCTAACCGACTAGTTGTTGGTGTTGCAAATGATCGCGCGGAAGAAATCCTCAAGGAAGTTTATGAGCCAGTTATAGCTCTTGGAACACCTTGGATTCGCGCAGATCTCCCAACTGCAGAGCTTGTTAAAGTGGCAGCAAACTCATTCCTTGCTACAAAGATTTCATTTATCAATGCGATGGCTGAGGTTTGTGAAGCAGCTGGTGGTGACGTAACAGTCCTAGCTAAAGCAATTGGATATGACCCACGTATTGGTAGTCGTTTCTTACAAGCAGGAATTGGCTTCGGTGGTGGTTGCTTACCTAAAGATATTCGTGCATTTATGGCGCGCGCGCAAGAACTTGGTGCAGATCAGGCACTTGAGTTCCTACGTGAAATCGACAACATCAACCTTCGTGCTCGTCAACGCGTGATTGATGTCGTTCGCGCCGATCTCTCAGAAGATTTAACGCAATACAAAATTGCAGTTCTTGGCGCGACATTTAAGCCAGATAGTGATGATGTGCGTGATTCCCCCGCTTTAGATATTGCGGCACAATTACAAGCGGCAGGCGCTCAAGTTGTCGTCCATGATCCAAAAGGCATCGAACCTGCTCGAAAGCGCTTCCCGAACCTTGATTACGCAGAGAAGGTAGTCGATGCAGTTAAAGGCGCAGATGCAATCTTGCACTTAACTGAATGGAAGGAATATCGCGAGCTCGATCCATCAGTTATTGGACAACTTGTTAAACAGAAGTTCCTTATCGATGGTCGCAACATGCTTGATCGCAATCTCTGGCGTAATGCTGGATGGCGGGTGCATGCACTTGGACGTACGGATTAATTACAAAGTCGGGAGATAAATTCAAAAACCAGTTTTCTGATTGCGACGGGCGCTCAATTGAGCGCCTTTTGCTTTTGCCTCGTCAGATAATTCAGAAAGTTGAGCTTCAATTTTCTTAGCCACAACAGCATCTGCAGAACCAATTATTCGTGCGGCAAGAATTCCTGCATTCTTTGCATTGTCGATTCCTACGGTTGCAACAGGAATACCTGCAGGCATTTGAACGATTGAGAGAAGAGAATCCATTCCATCGAGATTCTTAAGTGATACAGGAACACCAATTACTGGAAGCGTTGTAAGTGATGCAACCATTCCTGGGAGGTGTGCTGCTCCACCAGCTCCAGCAATAATTACTTTGTAACCTTTTGACGCTGCGGTCCTGGCAAACTCAACCATCTCTTCTGGCATGCGGTGAGCTGAGACAACATCTGCAGTGTAAGTAATCCCAAAAGAATCAAGTGCTATTGCTGCGGCTTCCATAACTGGCCAATCAGAGTCAGATCCCATAATGATTGCTACCGTGGAATTTACTAATTCACTCATCGATTACTCCGCTCATATAGTCGCGTGCATGCTCTACTTCCTGGGTTAAGTGTAGAAGGTCATTCCCGCAGGCGGTGACGTGACCGATTTTGCGACCCAGGCGTACCTCTTTCTTGTATTGATGAAAGTGCAAGCTCGGTGTTCGAGCCATCAAGTGAAGATATGGGCGATACATGTCAGTCTTTTCGCCACCTAATACATTTCCCATCACAGCAAAGTCGTGGCTCATTGCGGGACTTCCAAGTGGAAGATCAAGGATTGCACGCAAGTGTTGTTCAAATTGAGAAGTAATAGAGCCTTCAATTGACCAATGACCAGAGTTATGTGGACGCATTGCAAGTTCGTTGATGAATAGATTTTCACCCTTAACAAACATTTCTACTGCCATGACCCCTACGACGCCAACAGTTTGTGCAATTTCCAAAGCCATCTTCTGTGCCCGTTCAGCAACTTCTGGAGAAATGCTCTGCGCGGGAGTGATTGTCATAATGCAGATTCCATCTTCTTGCAGAGTTTCAACTGGCGCCCATGAAGTTGCTTGTCCATGTGGGGAACGAGCAACCATTACCGCAATCTCTGAATCAAAATCTATTAACTCTTCAATCAGTAATGGAGAAGTATTTTTGAGAATTTCCTGAAGTTCTTCAGCTGAGTTAATTTTCCAAACCCCACGGCCGTCATAACCACCACTAATCGCTTTAGCAATAACCGGAAAGTCCGAGACTGTTGATACATCTCGAACAATCTGTGAATGTGGTGATGGGAAATCTTTTAACTTTTCGCGCATTGCAGCTTTATCTTGTGAATAAACAAATGCTGAAGATGCTGGATAAACCTTTATTCCTTCCGCTTCAATACCTTTAATTACTGATAATGGAATTAGTTCATGCTCGAAAGTTATAACATCGCATTGCTTTGCAAATTCTAAAACTTCTGCCAGGTTGGTGTAATCACCAACTACGTGATGTGTGATTTGCGCACCAGAGTCTTTTGCATCCGATGCAAAGAGAAGGAGATCGATTCCAAGTGCAGTTGCTGGAGCCACCATCATGCGGGCAAGCTGGCCTGCACCAATAACTCCAACACGTGGGAAGCGGTTACTCACTGGCTTATCTTAGATGAACGACATCCCCCACGGTTACCTCTTCGCCGCTGGCAAGTATGAGCGCTCCAGTATTCGAGATATCAACGGCACGAGAATTGAGAACCTTGCCGTCTGGCAGAGTTACCTCTACATCTGAGCCGATGGTCGCCGATGCAAATCTATATTCAGCGAGAAAGCTCTTGTCGTTCTCCCACATTTCAAGATTGATCTCAAAATGGTTAATGATTGTCGCAAGAATTACGTTGCGGTCTAATTCGGTAAATCCCTCGATAGCAAGTGAAGTTGCATTATCAACTGGCAACTCATCTTCACTCATGCCGACGTTAATACCGATTCCAAGGACTACACCTTTGCTGGTTGCTTGCGCAATCATTCCAACAAACTTTTTTCCGCCAATCAATAAATCATTTGGCCACTTAATGTTGATTTCAGTTTGAGGATCCAAGAGTTGTAAAGCTTCATGAACACTTAGCCCGGCAAGTAGTGTTAGGAATGGCCACTCTTGCTTATCGGCTTTTGGTTCGATGTAAATTGAAAATGTAAGCGCAGACATCGGTACAGCTGTAAATGTTCGATCTAATCTTCCACGCCCACTACTTTGAAATTCGCTTGCAAGTATTGTTTTAGGAATTGCGGTTCCTGTACTCGCGAGTTGAAACAAATCATCTTGAGTGGAACCGGTGACTTCAACCACGCTTACCCGCCAGTACCGCGAGATTTCCTTCGTTAGCAGTGATTTATCAAGTGGCGCTCTTGGCGCATCTATACCCATGACTAGTACCTTATGCACATGAGCCATGATCTGCATACCACCGCCGGAAAAATTGAAGACCTCCGCGCTCGAATTGATGATGCCGTTAACGCAGGATCTGCCCGCGCCGTTGAAAAGCAGCATGCCAAAGGCAAAAAGACTGCACGTGAGCGTATTGAGATGCTGGTAGATCCAGATTCTTTTACTGAAATTGATGAGTTTGCTCGCCACCATGCAACTAATTTCGGCATGGAAAAGAATCGTCCCTACGGTGACGGAGTTGTAATTGGAACTGCAACGGTAGATGGTCGCCCAATCGCGCTCTACTCACAGGACTTCACGGTCTTTGGTGGCTCCCTTGGTGAAGTTCATGCAGATAAAATTGTAAAGATTGCAGACTTTGCGCTGAAGTCAGGGATTCCACTTATTGGAATCAATGACTCTGGCGGAGCGCGCATTCAAGAGGGAGTTGCATCTCTCAACGGTTACGGAAAAATCTTCCGGCTAAACACTCGCTCATCCGGCGTTATTCCTCAAATTTCATTAATCCTTGGCCCATGCGCTGGAGGTTCTGCATACTCTCCAGCACTGACTGACTTCACTGTTATGGTGAAGGAGACTTCAAATATGTTTATTACCGGCCCTGATGTAATCAAGACTGTCACCGGCGAAGATGTTGGGATGGAAGAGCTCGGTGGAGCTTTCACTCACAACACAAAATCAGGAAATGCGCACTACATGGCTGATTCAGAAGCTGATGCAATTGATTATGTGAAAGCACTTCTCTCGTACTTGCCATCAAATAATATGGACGGCTCCCCTGTTTTGCCTCCTACTGAAACACTTGAGAAGAAGGCTTCGGATACAGCGCTCAACACTTTGATCCCTGATAGCCCGAATCAGCCATACGATATGAAAGTTTTAATTCAAGCTATTGTTGATGAAGGCGAATTCCTAGAAGTGCATTCTCTATATGCGCCAAATATAGTTGTTGGCTTTGCACGAATTGAAGGTCAATCAATTGGAATAATCGCTAACCAGCCAGCACAATTAGCTGGAACTTTAGATATTAATTCATCAGAGAAAGCCGCTCGATTCTTGCGATTCTGCGATGCGTTTAATATTCCAATTCTTACCCTTGTAGATGTACCTGGATTCTTGCCTGGTACAGAGCAAGAGTGGAATGGCATCATTCGCCGCGGAGCAAAATTGCTCTATGCCTACGCTGAAGCATCTGTTCCACTTGTAACTCTCATTACCCGAAAAGCCTACGGTGGAGCTTTTATCGTCATGGGCTCTAAGTACCTCGGTAGTGATATTAACTTCGCTTGGCCAAGCGCTGAAATCGCCGTAATGGGTGCTCAAGGTGCTGTAAATATTTTGTATCGCAAGGAAATTGCAGAGTCAAAAAATGTTGATGCCACTCGCAAAGAATTAGTTGAGGATTACACCGAGAAATTCTCAAATCCTTATCTTGCTGCAGAGCGCGGAACAATTGATAGCGTGATCGAACCTGAGGAGTCACGCCAATACATCACAAAAGCCTTCCGGACTTTGAAAACAAAGCGCGATATCTTGCCTGCGCGCAAGCACGGAAATATTCCGCTATAAATGAAATTTACAGTTGCGTCAGGGCACCCAACAGAAGAAGAGTTAATTGCCCTTCAAGTTGTACTTGCCAATCACAAAAAGGTTGAGTTGAAGCCTGTGATCAAACGGAGCATCTTCGGACTTCCACAATTACGCCAGCCTTTGCCTCATCAGGTGACATTCGGCGCAAGAAAGTTCGATTAATGCCACGTATCGTTCTTGCTTCACAATCTACTTCACGCCGCCGATTGCTCGAAGGTGCGGGAATTACTCCAACCGTTTTGGTAAGCCATGTTGATGAGGAGACAGAGTTCTTTAACTCAATGACACCCTCAGATATGGTGATTGCGCTTGCGATTTCAAAAGCCCACACTGTGCGAGAGAAGATTGATTACCCTGCAATCATTATTGGATGCGATTCAACATTTGATGTTGATGGAGTCTCTTTTGGTAAGCCTGGTACTCCTGAAATTGCTATCGAGCGAGCCAAGAAAATAAGCGGCCGCACTGGTTTGCTTCATACCGGTCATTGCATCATCGACACTGCGCAAGGAATCGAAATTGCAGATCGCGTAACTACAAAAGTTACTTTCACAGATATGAGCGATGTAGAGATAGCTGACTACGTGGCATCTGGTGAGCCGCTACATGTTGCAGGCGGATTCACTCTTGATGGATTTGGCTCTCCGTTTATTCCAGTAATTGAGGGCGATTACACCAATGTTGTTGGGCTATCGATGCCTTTTCTTCTTAAAGCAATGAAGCAACTTGGATATTCTTGGCCGCAAGTAAAGGAGATGCGATGAAACGCGTACTGATAGCAAATAGAGGCGAAATCGCACTTCGTGTTATTCGTGCCTGCAAGGACCACGGCCTCGAGTCTGTTGCCATGTATTCTGAGGAAGATCGCGACGCCCTTCATGTGAAGAGCGCTGACTTTGCTTATTCTTTAGATGGAACGGTCGCAAAAGATACTTACCTTAATATTCCAAAAATTATTAACCTCGCCAAAAAAGCAGGTGCAGATGCAGTGCACCCTGGGTACGGGTTCTTATCTGAGAACGCGAATTTTGCGCAGGCTGTAATTGATGCCGGATTAATCTGGATTGGTCCTTCCCCTGCTGCAATTAGTGCTCTTGGAGATAAAGTTTCAGCACGTCGAATTGCAGCCGCAGCTGGTGCTCCACTTGTTGCAGGCACCAAAGATCCCGTTGAAACTGCTGATGAAGTAGTTGCATTCGCAAAAGAGTTTGGATTACCTGTCGCAATTAAAGCTGCCTTTGGTGGCGGTGGTCGAGGTCTCAAAGTTGCACGTAATCTAGAAGAAATTCCAGAGCTTTATGCATCTGCTGTACGTGAAGCAATTGCAGGTTTTGGGCGCGGAGAGTGCTTCGTAGAACGCTACCTCGATAAACCACGTCACGTAGAGACTCAAGTTCTTGCCGATAAATTCGGTCATGCTGTAGTTGTATCGACTCGTGATTGTTCCTTACAGCGACGTCACCAGAAGTTAGTTGAAGAGGCGCCAGCACCATTTCTGACTGATGAACAGAATGCAGAGCTTTATCGCTCATCAAAGGCGATTATGAAAGAAGCTGGCTACGTTGGCGCAGGCACCTGCGAATTTTTAGTTGGTCTCGACGGAACCATCTCTTTCCTTGAGGTCAATACAAGACTTCAAGTTGAGCACCCAGTCTCTGAAGAGGTGACTGGAATCGACTTGGTGCGCCAGCAATTTAGAATTGCGATGGGAGAACCTCTGGGTTTTGAAGATCCAATAGTTCGCGGACACTCGATTGAGTTCCGTATTAACGGTGAAGATCCTGGCCGATCATTTCTTCCAGCGCCTGGGCGCATTACTGAGTGGCAAATACCAACTGGTCCTGGAGTGCGTGTGGATGCGGGATTCCGCAAGGGAGATGTCATAGGTGGAAATTTCGATTCACTCCTTGCAAAATTAATCGTGACCGGCGCAACTCGTGAAGAAGCAATTCAACGTTCACGTCGTGCACTAGCTGAGTTTGAGATTGAAGGTCTCGCAACCGCAATTCCATTCCATCGAGCAATTGTTGATGATCCAAACTACACCGAGGTATTTAAGGTCTACACAAGTTATATCGAAAATGAATTCGTAAATGAGATTCCTGCGTTTTCAATAGGTGAGCTAGATATTCAGACGACTGCTGCCACAGAAAAATTAGTTGCAGAGGTGAATGGAAAGCGATTTGAAATTCTTGTTCATGCACCAGAACCAGTCGTAAAGCGTCACCGAGCAAAGCAAGCTTCCGCCGCTGGCGCTGCTGGAGATGGTCTTCCTAGCCCTATGCAGGGCACCGTCGTAAAGATTGCCGTCATCGAAGGTCAGAGCGTTGAGGCTGGAGATTTAGTAATCGTTCTTGAGGCGATGAAGATGGAACAGCCACTAAATGCCCATAAGAGTGGTGTGATTAAGAACTTAAAGGCAGTTGTCGGCGAGACAGTTTCTAGTGGCTCCATTCTCTGTGACATTATTGAGGCATGACCTCAACCGAACTTCTCTACAAAGATCCAATGGCGGCAGCAACACAAGCTGCATCTGAAATCGCATCTCGCACAGGTGCGGCATCTCACGATGTTGCACTTGTAATGGGCTCTGGCTGGGTAACAGCGTGCGACGCTCTTGGTACTCCTGCATACGAATGTGATGCCCATGAAATTACTGGCTTTGAGGCGCCTGCCGTAGAAGGTCACTCAGGAAAAGTTCGATCTTATGAAATTGAATCCGAAGGCAAAACAATTCGTGCTCTCGTCTTTCTTGGTCGCACTCACCTTTATGAGGGCAAAGGAATGGAGCCGGTCGTGCATAACGTCCGTACTGCAGTAAAAGCGGGCTGCAAGGTAATTGTTCTGACAAATGCATGTGGCGGTATCAATGCAAAATACAAAGTCGGCGAACCAGTTTTGATTCGTGATCACATCTCTCTTACTGCACAGTCTCCACTCTCTGGTGCAACTTTTGTCGATCTCACCGATCTGTATAGCAAGCGCATTCGCGAGATTGTTCGCCGTGAAGATTCATCTCTACAAGAGGGCGTCTATGTGCATTGGCGTGGACCTACCTACGAGACTCCTGCAGAAATTTTAATGATGCGCACTATCGGTGCGGACCTTGTTGGAATGTCCACTGTTCCGGAAGCGATCGCTGCACATGCCATGGGCGCCGAAGTTCTCGGAATCTCCCTTGTCTCAAATGCTGCGGCAGGAATGACTGGTGAAAAACTCAACCACGAAGAAGTAATTGCTGCCGGCAAGGCGGCTGCCAGTCGAATGGGCGCTCTTCTTAAAAATACAATTCCGAAACTTATCTAACTCGAGTAATCTGCTTATATGAATCCATCACTTATTGAAGAAGTTACTGCATGGATTGCTGATGATCCAGATCCAGTAACAGCTGCACAATTGCAGGCATACCTGGATGCGGATGATGAAGCAGCGCTAAAGCCACTCTTTAACGGCTTCCTTCAATTCGGAACTGCTGGACTGCGCGGCCCAATTGGCGCTGGTCCATCATGCATGAATCGCGCTGTCGTAGGGCGTACCGCGGCAGGCATTGCTTCATATATGAAGAAGCGCGGAATGACTTCGGTAGTTATTGGTCGCGATGCACGTTACGGATCAGAGGATTACACCTTTGAATCTGCAGAAATATTAAGTGGTGCTGGCATGGAAGTCTTTATCCTTCCACGTCCACTACCCACACCGGTTCTTGCCTTTGCAACATCACGACTTAAATGCGATGTCGGAATTATGGTTACAGCAAGCCATAACCCACCACAAGATAACGGCTACAAGGTATATATCGGACCAGAGGCAGATGGAATTGCTTATGCTTCATCTCAAATTATCAATCCGACCGATGGGTTTATTGCATCAGAGATTGCTGCAGTAACTTCTCTCAAATCGCTCCCCCGCGGAACAAAATGGACCATCTTGGGTGAAGAAGTAATCACTGAATATATTCAGCGGACAATAAAATTAGCTCCACGTCCCGGTGATATCAAAGTTGTTTACACAGCGATGCACGGTGTCGGAACAGAAACGATTCAGAGAGTTTTTAATCATGCCGGCTTTGCAACTCTCATTTTGGTTGACGAACAATGTGCTCCGGATCCAGATTTTCCAACTGTAGCTTTCCCTAATCCTGAAGAACCCGGTGCAATAGATTTAGCACTTGCTAAGGCGCGAGATTTCGGTGCGGATTTAGTTATCGCAAATGATCCTGATGCCGATCGCTGTGCTGCTGCAATAAATGACCCTAAAGGTGGATGGCGAATGCTCCGCGGTGATGAGCTTGGAGTGATCTTCGGTGAATGGATTGCTCGCACTCACCCAGAAGGAAGTATGGGTAATTCAATAGTTTCATCATCTGCACTCCGCAAAATTGCTGCGTATTACGGCGTTGATTTTCAGGAGGTCTTAACTGGTTTTAAATGGCTTGCAAAGATTGAGGATCTCGCCTTTGGTTATGAAGAAGCTATCGGATATGCAGTCGATTCGGAGACGGTAAATGATAAAGATGGAATCTCTGCCGCTCTTTTTCTCACCCAAATTGCTATGGATCTAAAGCGAGATGGATTGACCTTAAGTAATTTGCTCGATGAAGTTTGGGATCGTCATGGCTTTCATGGAACCGAGCAGATTTCTATTCGTGTCTCAGATATGGGCGCTATTACTCGCCTACTGGCCTCTCTTCGCTCTACTCCCCCTCGCGAGATAGCAGGGCGCGCCGTCGAAGGCATAGATGACCTTGCAGCACCTACTAATGGGCTTCCACCAACTGATGGATTGCGACTCTGGCTTGCTGGTGGAATCAGAATCATTATTCGACCATCTGGCACTGAGGCGAAGTTGAAGTGTTACATCGAAGTGATTACAAAATCTGCAGACGAAGCTGATCTACTTATAAATGAACTTCGCGGACCGCTTAAAGATTTCTTGTCAAAATAACTTCAGAAAATTTGCTACAAAATAAAGTTAATTAGTAATTTTAGAAGCTTGAGTAGCCGCTGAATTAATCAATCCATTTGCCGCGCTAAGTGCGGGTAAATAAGTAGTAAGCGTAATTCCTCCGTCATCTACCGTGTAGCGATGACCATAGATTCCGACATTCTCATCAAGAACATCTAGATACTGCTGTCCAGAGACTGCCTTTGCAATCACGTCATACATGGCCTTATCCACATGCTTCACAACGACTGCATAAAGGAATTTCTTGGTTGTACTAGTAACTGTCAGGTATTGATCAGGCTCAATAGCAATCATTCCGACTTGCTTATAATTCTTAATCTTTGCCTTTGCTTTATTACGCGCGACAATGAGGTTGAAAATCTCTGAATTAGAGCCCGGACGAGCTATGAAGATAACGTCAGCTCCGGCATCCATAGCTTGCCTTGTTGCAGTCGAAGAGGAACCGTTGGCATATTGGATAAGTGAAGTTACAGATTTCTTTGAATCAATAACCCCTTGAGCAAAACCATTACGAAAAAGATCTGCCTGATTTGTTGCACCAACCATTGCAACTTTGCCGCTCTTGGAGGCAAGTGCGGCGCTAAAGCCAGCCAGGTAAGCGCCCTGAGTATCTGAAAATACAAGTGACGTCACATTGAGTGCGTCAATAGTTGCGTCATTTAGAATTGCAAATTGGGTATTTGGAAATTCAATTGCCAAAGCTTGCAATGTTGGTGCGTAGCCATTTCCGACAACAATAATTGGATTGCAATTCTTGGCTATGAGCGAGCGAAGGCGACGGTCACGATCAACAGTTGTTCCATCAGTTACAACCGGTTCAACTGAGAAAGAGAATTTTTTCTGGGCTTTCTCTAGACCTACAGCTGCGGCATCGTTAAATGAGCGATCCCCACGACCACCGATGTCATAGGCAATACCAATGCTAAGAGAGTTGGCATAAGAAGGCGTCGCAATCATTGCTGCGCCAATCATTACAACTGCGCTCAATAATGCACGTATCTTCATTAGAGAACTACCCCTAGGTTGTTGTATGTCGCAGCTAAAGTTGTTTGTGCGACTTCACGAGCCTTCTCTGACCCCTGGTGGAGAATCTTTAAGAGATGAGCTTCATCTTCTAAAAGCTCAAGAGCATGAGCGCGAATTGGCCGGAAGTATTCAACAACCACTTCTGCGACAGCTGATTTGAAATCTCCGTAGCCTTTGCCATCGAATTCACTCTCAAGCTCAGAAATACCCTTGCCTGAGAGTGCAGAGTGGATGGTTAGCAAGTTGCTAATACCTGGCTTTTCAACTGAATCAAATTTAACTTCGCGTCCTGCATCGGTCACGGCGCTCTTAAACTTTTTGAGATTAACTTCTGGTGCATCGAGAATATCGATGAGTCCAGAGGCGCTGCCTGCTGATTTACTCATCTTTGATGTTGGGTCCTGTATGTCATAAATCTTTGCGCCTTGTTTCAAAATAAAACCTTCTGGGATCTGAAAAGTTTGGCCGTAGCGGGTATTAAATCGTCCGGCAATATCTCTTGTTAGTTCGATGTGCTGACGTTGATCTTCGCCCACCGGAACTAGATGTGTTTGATAAAGCAAAATATCTGCAGCCATCAACATCGGATATGTAAATAAACCCACGCGTGCGGCATCTGCTCCAGATTTAGAGGATTTATCTTTAAATTGCGTCATGCGACTGGCTTCACCGAAACCAGTCACGCACTCCATAATCCAACCTAATTGATTGTGTTGCGGAACTTGAGATTGCACAAAGAGAGTTGATTTATCTGGAGAGATTCCAAGTGCTAGCAATTGTGCCGCCGACATTAATGTGCGCTTGCGCAAAAGTGCTGGGTCTGTTTCTACAGTGAGAGCATGAAGATCGACGATGCAGTAAAAAGCATCATGGCCATCTTGAAGCTCGACCCATTGCTTTACTGCACCGAGATAATTGCCAAGGTGGAAGGAATCGCTGGTTGGCTGAATTCCTGAGAGGACCCGCTTCTTGCTCATAGCGTCATTCTCGCACGTCTGCCTCTAATGGCTCGCTAGCTTCTAGAAATCAGAAGTCGCCCTACGCGCTTTCCTTCCATAGAAACCACAGTGATTCGAATTCCATTGACGTTGAGTAGGTCACCCTCGACAGGAATACGTCCAAGGAAGTGCATTACATACCCGCTCAGAGTTTCATATGGGCCCTCAGGAATATCGACCCCTGCTTGCTCGCTCAAATCCTCGAGCGAAATGAGGCCATCGACCTCAAAATCACTGGTGCGAGATTCAGACGAGAGATCTTGCTCGTCTTCGTCGTATTCATCACGGATATCGCCAATCAAACACTCAACGAGATCTTCCATGGTTACGATTCCATCGGTTCCGCCGTACTCATCTAAAACGATCGCCAGGTGCTGACGTTGTGCTCGCATCTCTGTCAGCGCCGGCAGAACACCCTTTGTGCCAGGCAAGAACATGATGCTTCTGCTTAGCTCTTGAATCTTTGCTTGAGAGTTTACAAGTGACGGATCAATTAAGTCACGTACGTGAATAAATCCAATGACTTCATCAGATGATCCACGAACCACCGGATAGCGAGAATGTGCCTTCTCTGATGCGAGCGCCATAGCTTTCGCGATTGTTAAAGAGCCGTCAATGAAATCCACTTCAGTGCGAGGAACCATAACTTCATGAACTTGTCGCTCTGAGGCGTTAAAGACTTCCTCAACTATGTCACGTTCTTCATCAGTAAGAGCAGCATGTCCTGCAACAAGATCAAGGAGTTCTTCTTCTGACATCTGCTCACGTTGTTCCTTGGGATCAATTCCGAAGAGGCGTACTACTTGATCGGTGGATTTGGAGAGCAGCCAAATAATCGGGCGAAATATATTTGCGATGAGATCGACAGAAGCAGCAGACCAGAGTGCAATTGGCTCGGTGCGAAAGAGTGCTAATCGCTTTGGTACCAACTCACCTAAAACGAGTGATATATACGCAATCACAATCGTCACTGTTACGAGAGAAATCGTGCTTGCTGATCTCTCAGATATACCTTGATCAACTAGCCAAGGAATGAAATGGACTCCAAGTTTTTCTGCACCTAGAGCCGCCGAAAGAAAACCACAGAATGTGACACCGACCTGGGCGGCCGCTAAAAGTCTGTTCGGGTTAGAAGCTAACTTTGCTACGCGAGCTCCCCTTTTTCCACGCAGAGCCATCTGTTTGACCTGGCTCTCGCGAAGGGAGATTTGGGCTATTTCAGCGGCTACAAAGAGGCCAGCTACAAGAATTAGGGCTAGAACGATGAGAACTGCTGAGATCAACGAGCCGCTCGGGTGTGGGTCCATAGTGAGATAAGTCTAGCGAGCGACTTCCTTCTTGGTCTACGTAAGGCTAATCTTGCCCCGTTGGCCAACCGGCCAGCGCCTTACCCTCGGAACGTCGGGCACGTACCTGCCCGGATAAGGAAGAAAAATGGCATCAGTTGTATTCGAAAATGCATCACGTATCTACCCAGGCACAACAGCACCTGCTGTAGACAAGCTCAACCTCACCGTCGCAGATGGCGAGTTCCTTGTTCTTGTTGGTCCATCAGGTTGCGGAAAGTCCACATCACTTCGTATGTTGGCTGGTCTTGAGGAGATCGATGGTGGTCGTATTCTCATCGGCGATCGTGACGTTACAAACGTTGCACCAAAGGATCGCGACATCGCAATGGTTTTCCAGTCATATGCGTTGTACCCACACATGACAGTTGCAGAGAATATGGGCTTTGCACTCAAGATCGCAGGCGTCGATAAGGCAGAACGCGAGAAGCGTGTTCGCGATGCTGCAAAGCTTCTTGACCTCGAGCTCTATCTCGAGCGTAAGCCAAAGGCACTTTCTGGCGGTCAGCGTCAGCGCGTTGCTATGGGTCGCGCAATCGTTCGCGAACCACAGGTCTTCTTAATGGATGAGCCTCTCTCTAACCTTGATGCAAAGCTTCGCGTTGCAACACGTACTCAGATTGCAGCGCTTCAGCGTCGCCTCGGAATCACAACTGTTTATGTAACTCACGACCAGGTTGAAGCTATGACCATGGGTGATCGCGTTGCAGTTCTTAAGGATGGTCTCCTACAGCAGGTAGACACACCACGTAATCTTTATGATAAGCCAGCAAATGCATTCGTTGCCGGCTTTATCGGATCTCCTGCAATGAACTTGCTTATTGCACCTGTCTCAGGTGGCAAAGCTCAGATGGGCGATCTCAATATCGATGTACCTGCATCAGCTGGTTCATCAGTAATCGTTGGTATCCGTCCAGAAGGATGGGTTCCTGCAGAGACTGGCTTCCACGTTCTTGTTGAAGTTGTTGAAGAGCTTGGATCAGATGCATTTGTTTATGGAAAGCCTGCTGATACAAATGTTCAGTTTGCTAACTCAACAGATGAAGGCGCACAGGTAATTGTTCGCTGGGATCCAAAGAACCCACCAAAGCCAGGTCAGACTGTGACAGTAGCCAATATTGGTAACGCTGTTCATCTATTTGACGCAGCAACTGGTGCTCGTATTAACTAATAAGAATCAATATAAGAAAAGCCCCATCGGTAATCCGGCGGGGCTTTTCTTATTCTCCAATAGTTTCGGCGTAGGCCCACAGGTCATAATCATCAAGGCTAATCGTATTGAAGCCACGAAATTCAAGAGCTGAAATTAGTTGCGCACGATGCTCGGTCGCGTGATGGATTGCTTGAGAAATAACTGTTGAACGTTTGCGAGCAATAATTTTGCCCTCCCACTCACGATAGACAGTTCCATCCGGATGCATTGACTCTGCGACTAAATCTTCATCTGCAGTTAGCAAAGTAGGCAGAACAGATTTCACATCAGCACTCGTCTTTGGAATTAATTCACTTTCGATGTATCGAGCTCTATCTTGCTCGCCAATCTGTAAATCTTCGAGTGAATTAATTTTTAGGCGATAGCCATAGAAATGAGCCGATCGAATAATGTGATGGATGATCTCACGTGCAGTCCATTCGGGATTGACCATGTATGAATCGAGAGCCTCATCTGGGAGTTCTGAGACCTTAGTAAGAATCTCCTGATTAGCCCAGGCCATATGCCTTAGTAATTTAGTTGCATCCATAATTAAAATTATATAGAAGGTATTGTGGTAAATACATTAATTACTATGAATGATAAATTCTTGATCGTCCTTGTTCATCTCTGGCGAAGAGAAAGCGCCAGCAACTACAGCAACGATTGCCAGAGCTATGAGTGACCAAACTATTTTTTTGGAAACTCTTATCTTGCTTTTCATTAATGAGTAGAAATGCTATGGCGGTTAAGCCATAGCCTTCTTCAAGTTTTCATCAATTGAAGCTAAGAACTCTTGCGTTGTTTGGTAAGGAGCATCCTTAGAGATCAAGAGCGCGAGATCTTTGGTCATCTTTCCTTCTTCAACAGTCTGAATACATACCTGCTCTAGAGTCTGCGTGAATTTAGCGAGTTCAGAGTTGTTATCAAGCTTTGCACGGTGTGCAAGTCCCTGTGTCCAAGCGAAGATTGATGCGATTGGATTTGTTGAGGTTGCCTTACCTGCCTGATGATCGCGGTAGTGACGTGTCACGGTTCCGTGAGCAGCCTCAGACTCGCAAACTTTTCCATCTGGTGTCATAAGAACTGATGTCATCAAACCGAGTGAGCCATAACCCTGTGCCACGGTATCTGATTGAACGTCACCGTCGTAGTTCTTACATGCCCAAACGTATCCACCCTCCATACGAAGTGACATAGCAACCATGTCATCAATGAGGCGGTGCTCGTACCAGATTCCGGCTGCATCAAATGCAGTCTTGAACTCTGCTTGGTAAATCTCTTCAAAGATATCTTTGAAACGCCCGTCGTATGCCTTAAGAATTGTGTTCTTTGTTGAGAGATAAACCGGGAACTTACGGAGCAAGCCATAGTTAAGTGATGCGCGAGCAAAGTCGCGAATTGAATCATCAACGTTGTACATAGCAAGTGCTACACCTGATGATTGAAAATCAAAAACTTCGTGAGTGATTGGCGTTGAGCCATCTTCTGGAACGAATGAGAGTGTCAGCTTTCCTTTTCCTGGAACGCGGAAATCTGTTGCTTTGTACTGATCACCAAAAGCGTGGCGGCCGATAACGATTGGCTTAGTCCAGTGTGGAACCAAACGCGGAACGTTTGAGATGATGATTGGCTCGCGGAAAATTACTCCACCAAGAATGTTGCGGATTGTTCCGTTAGGAGACTTCCACATCTTCTTTAGCCCAAACTCTTCAACGCGAGCCTCATCAGGAGTGATAGTTGCGCATTTGATGCCAACGCCGTGCTTTTGAATAGCTTTAGCGGAATCAATAGTTACCTGGTCATCTGTTGCATCACGATGCTCCATACCGAGGTCGTAGTACTCAAGATTGACGTCGAGATAAGGCAAAATCAACTTATCTTTGATGAACTGCCACATAATGCGGGTCATCTCATCACCGTCGAGCTCTACAACTGTTCCTGATACTTTGATCTTTGACATTTTCTTCTCCTGATTAGCCTTGAATTAAAGAGTTTTTACAGTGCTTGAACGTCTGCTTGCTTTGCGCGAACCGCTTCCGCAGCTTCTTTCAGCGATGCAACCTCAGAATCTGTGAGCTTGCTTTCAACAACCTTACGGATACCACTCTTACCAATCTCAGCTTCAACGCCGAGATAAACACCAGTGATTCCGTATTCGCCATCAACCCATGCGCAGACAGGCATTACAGCACCAGAATCTTCAATGACAGCCTTTGCCATACGAGCAGCCGCTGCAGATGGGGCGTAGTAAGCAGATCCTGTCTTCAAAAGTGCAACGACTTCTGCTCCACCATTGCGAGTGCGATCAACGAGTTCATCAATTTCTGCTTGAGATAACTTTTCAGAAAGTGGCTTGCCATCAACTGTGCAACGACTTGGAACTGGAACCATTGTGTCGCCGTGTGAGCCCAAGGTAAGAGTCTTCACTGAACTAACTGCAACACCGAGCTTCTCAGCAACAAAATTAGTAAAGCGCGCAGTGTCGAGCATTCCTGCTTGACCCATCACGCGATTCTTTGGAAAGTTAGTTGCAAGTTGTGCCAATGCTGTCATTTCATCAAGTGGATTAGAGACCACGATGATGACTGCATTAGGTGAATGCTTTGCAATGTTCTCTGCTACACCACGAACGATTCCAGCATTAACACCTATGAGATCCATGCGGCTCATGCCCGGCTTACGTGGAAGTCCCGCAGTAATTACAACTACATCTGAATTAGCTGTCTTCTCGTAACCTGCACCATCAGCAGTTGTTGTTGCGCCGGTAATTTTTGTCTCAAAGCCTTCGATTGAACGAGATTGGTTCATATCAAGAGCGAGACCTTCTGGCTTACCTTCGACGATGTCGGTAAGAACTACCTCATCGAAAATGTTGTACTCAGCTAAACGAAGAGCTGTAGTTGATCCGTAAAATCCTGCACCTACAACGGTGACCTTCTTTGACATTGATGCGTCCTATCCTTGTCGATACATGAGTTATCTTGACGTCGAGATAACTCTACAACCCTTTTGGTAGAGCGATTGCCAGGGTGAAGAGCACCCCCGCTAAGGCTAGAGGGAAGTAAGTCTCAATAATTCGGCGGCGTCCCGAAGACCGCCCCCACTGTGCAAGGGCAATTATCCCGGTTCCGAGAGCAATCAAAATTGAGCCGGAGCGAACTGCGCCAAATACGCCGACACCGACTCCAACGATTATTAGCGCCGCAGCTACTCGCCGCTGAAAAAGTGTTATCGCTCGCATGCATCAACCACATTTGTTAGCAGCATTGCACGAGTCATAGGTCCGACTCCGCCCGGCATCGGCGCGATCCATGAAGCAACTTCATTTACTCGCGGATCAATGTCACCGAGCAGACCTGCATCGGTACGTGAAATTCCAACGTCGAGAACTGCTGCACCTGGTTTTATCATCTCCGGTTTTAAGAAATGTGCCTGACCAATTGCGGCGACGACAATATCTGCGCGACGAGTATGCGAAAGCAAATCTTTTGTACCGGTATGTGTCAAAGTCACAGTAGCGTTTTCTTGCTTGCGCGTGAGCAACAATCCAAGTGGCCGACCAACTGTGAGACCACGACCGATGACGACTACTTCTGCACCATTTAATGCAACGTTGTAGTGATTGAGAAGTTCAACGATTCCACGAGGCGTGCAAGGAAGTGGTGCATCATAACCAGCAACGAGTCTTCCTAAATTCATTGGGTGTAATCCATCTGCATCTTTTTCTGGATCAATTGCTTCAAGGATTACCTGAGTATCAATTCCTCGAGGTAACGGAAGCTGCACGATATAGCCAGTACATTCCTTAGCGTTATTTAAATCGCGAATCGCAGCAAGAATATCTGCCTGCGTAGCGCTCTCAGGTAGATCTACGCGGATTGAATTAATTCCAACTTCTTGGCAATCGCGATGCTTGCCACCAACATACGAATGCGATCCGGGATCATCTCCTACTAAAACTGTGCCAAGTCCCGGCGTAATTCCCTTGGCTTGGAGTGCAGAGGTGCGAGCCGCAAGGTCCTTTTTAACCGAGGCCGCTAAAGCCTTGCCATCTAGAATCTGTGCGCTCATGAGCAAACCTTATCTATTAGTAAATCAAGCGTGTGAAAAGTGTCTTGTGCCGGTAAAGAACATTGCAATTCCTGCCTTTTGCGCAGCAGCTATTACTTCTTCATCGCGAACTGAGCCACCTGGTTGAACGATTGCAGCCACACCGGCATTGGTAAGAATTTCTAGACCGTCGGCAAATGGGAAAAACGCATCTGATGCAGCAACGCTTGCCTTCACGCGATCGCCTGCACGATCAACAGCAAGCTTTGCAGAATCAACGCGATTAACTTGTCCCATTCCAATACCTACCGCCGCACCATCATGAGCAAGCAAGATTGCATTGCTCTTTACTGCTCGAACTGCACGCCATGCGAATTGAAGGTCAGCTAAAACAGCTGGTGCTACAGGTGCTCCAGTGACTTGCTTCCAATTATTTACATCATCACCATCGGCATTTATGAGATCTGTTTGTTGTACTAAGACACCACCTGAGACAGGTCTGATTTCTAATGGCGAAATTCGAGTAATTGGATTGGTAAGAATTCGGATAGATGGCTTCTTCATCAATATTTCTAAAGCAGCTGGTTCGTAATCAGGTGCGATGATGACTTCGGTAAAAATCTGTGAGAGAGGCTCTGCCATTGCAACGGTCACTGTGCGATTGGCAGCAACAACTCCACCGAATGCCGATACCGGGTCACATAAATGTGCTTTCTTATATGCGTCAGCGATATCGACACCTATTGCAATGCCACATGGATTTGCATGCTTGATAATTGCAACGCAAGGATCTGAGTGATCAAGGGCTGCTCGCCAAGCTGCATCTGCATCGGTGTAATTATTGAATGACATTTCTTTGCCATGCGATTGAACTGCGCTAACGATTCCCGGAGGACCACCACGATAAATTGCTGCCTGCTGATGGGGATTCTCGCCATAGCGCAGAGTGTTTTCACGCTTCCAAATAAGTCCGAGCCAATCAGGCATCTCCATTGAAATTGTTGTACCGAGCCAACTTGCAATTGTGAGATCGTATTCAGCTGTCGTGCGAAACACTTCTAGGGCGAGAGTCTTACGCTCATCAGCAGTGAATCCACCTGCCTTAATTGCCTCAATTGCAGCGTCATATTGGTGCTCGTGACACAGAACAGCGACAGAGCCATGGTTTTTAGCCGCACCGCGCAACATTGAAGGACCACCGATATCAATTTGTTCGATTGAGTCTGCAAAGTTTGCGCCAGACATAATAGTTTTTAAGAATGGGTAGAGATTAATTACAACTAAATCAAATGGTTCGATATCAAGCTCTTTAATGGCAGCAAGGTGGTCAGGATTATTCTGATCAGCCAGAATTCCTGAATGCACGCGTGGGTGAAGAGTCTTTACGCGACCACCCATAATCTCGGGGAATCCTGTATAGCTACTTACTTCGGTAACTGCGATACCAGCATCTGCCAAAGTTTTTGCAGTTGAACCAGTTGAGAGAATTTCGACCCCGGCATCTGCGAGTACTTGTCCGAGTTCAAGCAGACGATCTTTGTCGTAGACGCTTAGCAATGCGCGGCGAATTGGTTTGCGATCTGACATTCTCATGGCTCCAAATTAAACATCACAGGGAAGGCACTAACTGGCGGATGGTCGCAACAATGAGACCGCGTTCGATAATCTTAATGCGTTCGTGAAGTGATTCTTCGGTATCACTCGGCAAAATTTCAATTTTCTCTTGTGCAATGACCTCGCCGGTATCTATGCCGGCATCAACCCAGTGAATTGTTGTGCCTGTCTCACTGGCGCCGGCAGTCAAAGCATCCCGGACTGCATGAGCCCCCGGAAAATTTGGCAAAAGCGCTGGATGGCTATTGATGATTTTAAAACGTGTGGTTATCACTTCGGGCAGTATGCGCATGAATCCTGCGCTAACAACTAAATCTGGACGTAGCGCCGCGATCAGATTTTCGAGTTCGATATTCCAAAGATCGCGATCAGCAACCATAGGTATCAGGTAACTTTCAATATGGCGTAACTCTGCACGTTGTAAGACATATGCCTCAGGTTGGTCACAGATGAGTGCAACCACTTCTGCTCCCTGGTTAGCTAGATCAGCATCGAAAATTGCTTGTGCAAGTGAGCCATTGCCGGATGCCAAAATAACTAGCCGCTTCATGAGCGTGTTCTCGAGGCAATCATGGTTGTCGCCAAAGCTCCAATGGCGATTTCTAGTACTGCAGTGAATCCGAACTTCCAGATAGAGACACCGACTGCACCCATTTCATCAGTCATGAGAGAACCGCTAGAGAGATAAGCAATTAAAAGTAACATCACAACTAAAAAGATTGAAGATTGCAAAAGCAATTGAACACCAGATTGCAGAGTCCAATAGGCCAGCAAAATACCAATTGCAACAAAGAAAAGTGAAGCAACTACAAAGAGCGGGTGGCGAGAGGTTGGGAGAATTCCAAAGAGAGGAAAGACAGGTATCTGATCACTGTGGTACCACATTGGAGATATTAGTGTTCCGCTTCCTATTGCGAATCCAGAACCTGCAAGGTAAGAAACAAGTGCGACTGCTGCATTAGGCAGGTAAAGAATATTGAGGAGAAGTAGTAGCACTCCCCCGAATATCCCAGGCTGCAAAGTCACAGTCAGATTCTTAATTACAGAAAACTGAGTAAAGGTAAGTACGCCTACGATGATCAATCCAGTTCCAAGGATTACCGCGATGATTCGTGATGCAACCAAGACAGGCTGAGCTAAAGCTAATTTATCTCCGCAAGTCAACGTTGCAATAAGAGAGATGAGGAAAGCAAAAATAGGTGCGAGATACCACTTGGGAGTAACAGTTGGTGATGCGCTAACGAATGCAATTAAAGTTACAACGATTGTGTAAAAGAGTGAGTAAATAGTGCGCACGCCATTAATATCGTGAAAATCTCCTTGAAGACGGTCTAAAGCACGATTAAATGTTGAACGAATCGCAAAAAACGGAAGTGCAATCGCACCCCATGGAAGAAATGAGAAGAATCCAGCTTGACCTGTTGGTGGAAGCGCAAGAGAAAATGGAATGTGGTGTGCGCCAAGCCAAATCCAAGATGCCCCCCGAATGGGATCAGTTGTTGTACCTGTTGCACTTCCCGCAGTTGCCCAAGCAACAAGTGCGATAAAAGCAAATGGGAGCAGTACTAATGCCACGCCGCGTATGGCGTGAGACAACGAGACCGAAAGGACGCGTTGCATATCTAAATTAGCGGCCGAGAATCTCGCGCATTAACCGCGCAGTCTCGCTAGGAGTTTGACCTACTTTTACACCAGCAGCTTCAAGTGCATCTTTCTTACCCTGAGCTGTGCCTGAAGAACCAGAGACAATCGCGCCTGCATGGCCCATTGTCTTTCCTTCAGGTGCTGTAAATCCTGCAACATATCCGACAACAGGCTTCGTAACGTACTCAGCAATAAATGCTGCTGCACGCTCTTCAGCATCTCCGCCGATTTCGCCAATCATGACAATTGCTTCTGTCTCTGGATCATCTTGAAATGCGCGAAGACAATCAATGTGTGTTGTCCCGATAACTGGATCTCCACCAATGCCAACTGCGGTTGAGAATCCAATATCGCGAAGCTCGTACATCATTTGATACGTCAATGTTCCTGACTTTGAGACGAGGCCAATCGGACCCTTCTTTGTAATGTCTGCTGGAATAATTCCAACATTTGATTGTTCTGGACTAATGAGACCAGGACAGTTCGGCCCAATGATTTGAGTTGTTCCAGAAGTTAATGAATATGCATAGAAGAATGCAGAGTCATGAACCGGAATACCTTCAGTGATAACAACAACCAAAGGCATCTTTGCATCTATTGCATCAATTACAGCAGCCTTAGCAAATTTTGGCGGTACGAAGACAACTGAAACATTTGCACCAGTTGCAACCATCGCTTCGGAAACAGTATTAAAGACAGGCAATGTTGTTCCATCAATATCAACGGATTGACCGCCTTTACCTGGAGTTACTCCGCCAACAACTTTTGTACCAGATGCCAACATGCGACGTGTGTGCTTTGTTCCTTCAGAGCCAGTCATTCCCTGAACAATGACTTTGCTGGAAGAGTTTATAAATATTGACATTACTTTGCCGCCAATTCTGCAGCGCGTGATGCTGCTCCATCCATAGTCTCTGCCTGCTCAATCAATGGATGATTTGCGGCCTTCAAAATCGCGCGCCCCTCAAGGACATTATTGCCATCGAGGCGAACTACGATTGGCTTTGTTGCCTTTGTGCCGAGTAGTTCAAGTGCCTGAACGATTCCATTTGCGACTGCATCACATGCAGTGATTCCGCCGAAGACATTAACAAAAACACTTTTAACATCAGGATCACCGAGGATAATTGAAAGACCGTCAGCCATAACCTGAGCAGATGCTCCACCACCAATATCGAGGAAGTTTGCCGGACGCATTCCGCCAAACTTTTCACCGGCGTAGGCAACGACATCGAGTGTCGACATAACAAGCCCTGCGCCATTACCGATAATTCCAACCTGGCCATTATCAAGCTTTACGTAATTGAGACCCTTGGCCTTAGCGGCTTCTTCAAGAGCGTTTGCTGTTTCAGTATCAACAAGTGCCGCATGATCTGGCTGACGGAAATCCGCATTCTCATCGAGAGTGACTTTTCCATCAAGCGCAATTATGCGTCCATCTTCAGTTTTTACAAGTGGATTAACTTCAACAAGAGTGGCATCTTCAGATTGGAAGGTCTCCCATAACTTAACGAGAACATCTGCAACTTGATCTGCAACATCTGCAGGGAATTGTGCTTGAGAAATAATCTTTTTAGCAAGCGCAATATCAATTCCATCGACTGCGCTTACTGGAACCTTTGCAAGCTTTTCGGGAGTTGTATGAGCAACTTCTTCGATATCCATTCCGCCAGCAACTGATGCCATAACTAAGAATGTGCGATTTGAGCGATCAAGAAGAATTGACATGTAGTACTCATCAACGATTGGAGCGGCCTGGGCA
>CAFBLZ010000003.1_pt1 | contig 26874 bp, 26 predicted proteins | sample 7268341 | NCBI WGS metagenome assembly CAFBLZ01 (sample SAMEA6814048, study PRJEB35770) | freshwater metagenome | biome: Freshwater; feature: Freshwater reservoir; material: water | place: Czech Republic | collected 2017-05-23 | depth 30m m
CCCAACACGCGCAGTTGAAAAGGCGATCAAGGGAATGCTTCCAAAGAACCGTCTAGGTCGCGACATCGCAGGCAAGCTAAAGGTTTATGCAGGTGCAGAGCATCCACATGCTGCACAAGCACCAGTCCCATACGTATTCACTCAAGTTTCACAGATCATCAAGTAAAGGGAAAAGAAAAATATGTCAGATACAACTTTCGAGCTTGATGAGAACGAGACTCCAACTTCTTACTCTTCTTCAACACCAGCTGCAGCAACAAACCGTAAGGCAATCACAGCACCAGGTGCTGGTACAGGTCGCCGTAAGGAAGCTGTTGCACGTGTTCGTCTCGTTCCAGGTACAGGCCGTTGGGTTGTAAACGGTAAGACACTTGAGAATTACTTCCCTAACAAGGTGCACCAGCAACTCGTATCAGAGCCATTCCGCACAGTAGGTGCAGAAGGTACATACGATGTATTTGCTCGCATCAATGGTGGTGGAGTTTCAGGTCAAGCTGGCGCACTTCGTCTTGGTGTTGCACGTTCTCTTAACGAGATCGATCGCGATGCTAACCGTCCTGCACTTAAGAAGGCTGGATTCCTTAAGCGCGATGCACGTGTTATCGAGCGCAAGAAGTACGGATTAAAGAAAGCGCGTAAGCGTTCACAGTACTCAAAGCGCTAAATCTTATAAATCTACAAATCCCGTTTGTTCCACTAAAAAGGAGTTTCTATGGCTCTCTTTGGAACAGACGGGATTCGTGGTTTAGCGAACGGTCCAATTCTTACTGCAGAGATTGCGTTATCAGCAGCAGTTGCAGCAGCACATATTCTCGTTGAATCCTCTAGCAATGCAGGCAAACGTCCTCGTGCAGTTGTAGGCCAAGATTCACGCGCTTCTGGTGAATTCCTAGAAGCAGCGGTCGTTGCAGGACTCGCTTCGGCTGGCGTTGATGTTTATCGCGTAGGTGTTCTTCCAACTCCAGCAATTGCGCATTTAGTTGGCGCAACGGGCGCCGATCTCGGAGTCATGATTTCTGCATCCCATAATGCAATGCCAGATAATGGCATCAAGTTATTTGCACGCGGTGGTGGCAAGCTCGATGATGCTATTGAGGCAGCAATTGAAAAGCGCATGGGCGAGCCATGGGAGCGTCCAACAGGTCGCGCAGTAGGACGTATCTATGACGATTCAACTGCTGCGGCAAAATATATTGAGCACTTACTTGCATCGGTGACTACGCCACTGAATGGCTTGAAGATCGTTGTTGATTGCGCCAATGGAGCCTCATCGCATGTTGCCCCAACAGTTTATGAAAAAGCCGGTGCGACAGTTATTGCCATACATCACTCACCCGATGGTTGGAATATCAATGACGGATGCGGATCAACCCATCTTGAAGATCTACAAGCGGCAGTTGTTCGCGAGAAAGCAGATTTTGGTATTGCCCACGATGGCGACTCTGATCGATGCTTAGCTGTCGATGCATCGGGTTCTGTAGTTGATGGTGATCACATTATGACTATTCTGGCTAACGGATTTAAAGCTCAAGGGCGCCTAAAGTCCAACACAATCGTGGCAACTGTTATGAGCAATCTCGGCTTCTTCCATGCAATGAAGAGTGCTGATATCAATGTCGTAATAACTGCGGTTGGCGATCGCTATGTTCTCGAGCAGATGCTTGAAGGCGATTTCTCACTCGGTGGCGAGCAATCAGGGCACCTTATTATTCGCGAACATGCAGGAACGGGCGATGGCATTCTTACCGCGCTCGCTCTTGCGCAAGAAGTTGTCCGTTCAGGAAAGACACTTGCAGAACTCGCAACAGCGATGCAGCGCTTCCCGCAAATTCTCATAAATGTTGCTGATGTTGCGAAAGATAAGCTTGCACAATCAACAGTTATTTCATCAGCTGTTGAAGCCGCCGAAAAGCAATTAGGCGATGCCGGTCGCGTACTTCTACGTGCATCAGGCACTGAATCATTGATTCGCGTGATGGTCGAAGCCTCGAGTGATAGCCTTGCCCAAGACATCGCAACATCACTTGCTGCGGTTGTTAAGGCAGAACTGGGGAACTAATTCGTGTGCGGAATCGTCGGTTACACAGGACCGCAATCTGCATTCACCCCTATTGTTGAAGGTCTGCGACGTCTTGAATATCGCGGATATGACTCTGCAGGAATTGCCCTCGGCACCGGAACCTCACTCTTTGTAGAAAAGCGGGCCGGAAAGCTTGCAAATCTTGAAGCGGCCCTTCCTGCCAATCTTCCAACCGTTCATTCAGGTATTGGCCACACGCGTTGGGCAACACATGGGGGACCAACTGATCGCAATGCGCATCCGCATTTAGATAATGAAGGCAAACTCGCAGTTATCCATAATGGAATTATCGAAAATTACTCAGAACTCAAAGCAGAGCTAGAAAGCCGCGGACATAAGTTCGAATCAGAGACTGATACCGAATCTGTGGCGCATTTATTATCTGAGCTACGCAAAGAAAATGGCGGTGACCTTACTGCGGCAATGCGCGCCGCTGTTAAACGTCTTCGTGGCTCATTCACTCTTTTAGCGATTCATGCGGATGCACCACAGACAATCGTTGGCGTACGCCGTAATTCTCCACTTGTTGCAGGCTTAGGTGATGGAGAAAACTTCTTAGCATCCGATGTTGCCGCCTTTATTGATTACACCAAGCGAGCAGTAGAGCTTGGCCAGGATGAGGTCGTCACAATCTCTCCCGCCGGAATCGCGATCTGCGATCTTGAAGGAAAAGCTTTGCCACTTCGTGAATATGAAATCACCTGGGATGCAGCTGCGGCACAAAAGGGTGGCTATCCACACTTTATGCTCAAGGAAATTTTTGACCAACCGAAGGCGATTGCAGATACATTAATTGGTCGTCTTTCAGATAACAATCAAATTTTGCTCGATGAATTGCATATGAGTGATGATGAAATCCGCAACATTAAGCGCATTTCGGTAATTGCTTGCGGCACTGCGTATCACGCGGGCATGGTCGCAAAGTATGCAATTGAGAAATGGGCAAAGATTCCGGTAGATGTAGAAATCGCATCTGAATACCGCTACCGCGATCCAATCGTTGATAAGAATTCACTCGTGATTGCTATTTCACAATCAGGGGAAACAATGGATCTATTGATGGCTGTGCGCCATGCGAAAGCATCAGGTGCTCGTGTTCTCGCTGTTTGCAATACCAATTCATCAACAATTCCACGAGAATCAGATGCAGTCCTTTATACACATGCGGGCCCTGAGATTGCTGTTGCATCTACCAAAGCATTTCTTACCCAGATTGTTGCCGTCTATCTCATCGGTCTCAAACTCGCTCAGGTTAATGCAACGCTCTCTGATGCGCAGGTACGAGCTCTCTATAACGAGATGCTTCAACTGCCAGGTCAGGTTGAGCAGATCCTCGAGACAATCGAGCCATTGCGTGAACTCACTCGCAAATTTGCTTCAAATAACACAGTGCTCTTCTTGGGACGTGGGATTGAATATCCAGTTGCACTTGAAGGCGCCCTTAAATTGAAAGAGCTGGCATATATCCATGCCGAAGGTTTTGCTGGCGGCGAGCTCAAGCACGGTCCCATAGCGCTAATTGAAGAAGGAACAGCGGTAATTGCAATTTTACCTGCCAAAGATGAACATCAATTAGATGAGAAAATGTTAAGCAATATTCAAGAAGTAAAGGCACGTGGCGCTCGAGTAATCGTTATAGCCGAGGAGGGTGCAGAAGTTATTGGCGCCGAGCACATTATTCGTATTCCAGCTTCATCTCCAATATTTCAGCCAGTTCTTGCAACAGTGCCATTACAAGTTTTTGCTTATGAAATTGCAGTTGCACGTGGCACAGATGTTGATCAGCCACGTAATTTGGCCAAGTCCGTAACAGTTGAGTAAGTAATGATTGCTACTCGTCACCGCCAGATGCGCAGAGCGCTTAAATGGAGCGCCGGGCTCTTCGCTGGTTATCTATTTGTGACCTATCAAGTCATCAGTTTTGGTTTCATTATCAAAATTGACCGATTCTTTAGCGAAGCAGACCACCCACATTTTAAGGGCCTTTCCTCATTCATGGTTCGCAGACTTGATGATCTGGGCCTTCGTAGCGTCTCTGGAATAGCTTTAGCAATAATCGCCATATATATCTCGCGACGTTTTAAAACTTGGCGTCCTATCAATCTAGGTCTGCTTGCTTTTATAACTCTCAACATTGTTGTTGGTGGTTTCAAGTATGCGCTTGGACGTACAAAACCGAGAGTTGGTTTTGATGTCCTGCATGCCGGCGGTATGTCTTACCCAAGTGGCCATGCATCAAATGCAATATTTATTTGGGGAGTCATCGCATATTTAATTTATCGCTACGCACACGTAAATCGCTATCGAGGTCGCTTAGCTAGCGCAGGTGTAGCAGCTCTCGCATTTACCGTCTGTGCTGTCTCGCTCATTCGCAATACGCATTGGTTCTCGGATTTATTTGGTGGTCTCTTACTTGGGGGAGCGCTGCTAGTTCTTATTATTGCCATAGATCGCTACTTTCCATCAGATAGTCAGTTCCACTAACACCACCCATTGAAGTAGACTCACCTCATGATTGATGGAATCGGCATTGATGTCGTAGATATCAAGCGCTTCCATGAATCGCTAGCGCGCACTCCTGGACTTCGAGAAAAACTCTTCACTGAATCCGAGTGCAAAGTAAATGAGGCTTCACTCGCTGCGCGATTCGCAGCAAAAGAAGCTCTCTATAAAGCGTTAAGTCCAGAACATGGATTGCATTGGCATGATGCTGAAGTAATCAACCAACTTAACGGAAAGCCAGCTTTTCTCTTTCAAGGAGAAATTGCGGATTTGGTTGATGGTGCGAGCGTTCACCTATCTATCTCACACGATTCTGGAATCGCATCCGCAATGGTGGTCGTAGAGCGATGAGAGCAGAAGCGGTAGTAGATCTCAGCGCTATTAAGCACAACGTTGCGCGCCTCAAAGAAAAGGCCGGTGCAGATCTACTAGCTGTTGTAAAGGCAGATGCATATGGCCATGGATTAGTGCGAGTAGCGCAAACCGCTCTTGATGCGGGAGCTTCGATGCTCGGTGTCGCGCTCTTAGAAGAAGCAGTAACTCTTCGAGAAGCAGGTATCACTGCGCCAATTTTGGCCTGGTTGGTCCAACCTGGTTCTGATTATAAAAGCGCAATCGAACTAAATATAGATCTCGCAGCAGGTTCGTTGAAGGCGCTTCATGAGATTCAGGCGGCATCTAAAGATAAGCAAGCTCGCGTGCATCTCGAACTCGATACCGGAATGACTCGAGGAGGTTTCTTAAGCGAATGGTCACAGATAACTGCTGCGGATGTCGCCGGATTAGAAATAGTTGGACTCTTTTCTCATTTCGCTCGTGCGGATGAACCGCTAGAAAATCAAAATAAAGAACAGCTTGCACGATTTAAGAAAGAAATTGCAACCCTTAACGAGCTTGGCTTTACAAATGCCATTCACCATTTATCTAATTCTGCTGCAACTCTAACTAATCACTCTGCCGCTTTGGATATGGTTCGAACTGGTATCGCAATCTATGGTCTTACCCCAGATGTATCGATGGGTAGCTCGAAAGAGTTTAATCTCCGTCCTGCCATGCAATTACGCGCCGCCCTATATTTAGTTAAAGATGTACCAGCCGGAACACCAGTTGGATATGGTGCTTCAGAATCCACAACGCGTGATACCAAACTCGGTGTTGTTGCAATGGGATATGCGGATGGGATTCCGCGTATCGCTAAAAATGCTGGTGTTTGGATTAATGGAAAGCGCGCACCAATCATTGGTCGAGTCTCCATGGATCAATTTGTAGTTGATCTTGGCCCAGAGTCGAAAGCCAACTCGGGGGATTGGGTCGTGGTTTTCGGAAATGGCTCGCACGGCGAATACACCGCAGATGATTGGGGCGCAGCTAGTGGCAGTATTAACTATGAGATTGTGACCCGAATCGGCCCGCGTGTGCCTAGAATCTACTCCGCACATATCTACTAGTGAATTGAAGGAGTCTCCAAGGTGTCAGCATCGGTGCTTTCAATCTCTAACCTCACCGTTAAATTTGGTGGGCTTACAGCACTCGATGATGTATTCCTCGATGTTCCAGAAAATTCAATTGTCGGATTAATTGGACCAAACGGTGCGGGCAAAACAACAATATTTAATTCAATCTCAGGACTCGTAACTCCAACTTCCGGTTTAATTTCGGTCGAAGGTAAGAACGTTCCTTGGCCGGCTAGCCACCAACTTGTGGATTACAAAATTAGCCGCACCTTGCAAGGAGTTGGTCTCTTTAGCGGCCTGACTGTTTTAGAGAACGTAATGATGGGCGCTGATGTCCTTGGCACATCAAATTTCTTTAAAGATGCGCTAGGGCTCTCATCTAAATCTGAATCCAAACTTCGTGACCGAGCACATGAAGCACTCGCTTGGGCTGGCGCTCTTGATGTTGCCGAGAAAATGCCTGGCGCGCTGACTTATCCAGAAACTAAGCGCGTATCAATTGCACGCGCGCTGGTTGCACGACCAAAGATTCTTCTTCTTGATGAACCCGCCGCAGGATTGGGTCAAGACGATATTGATAAATTTGCTGGACTTCTTAAAGAGCTCAAGCGCAAATGTTCTATCGTAATCGTCGAGCACCACGTAGATTTTATTGGTTCTATTTCCGACAAAGTTTATGTTCTCAACTTTGGAAAAGTAATTGCATCAGGAACGTTTGATCAGGTTAAGCGTGATCCAGCAGTATTAGCGGCCTATCTAGGGACCACTCATGCTTAAAGTAGAAAATCTCGTAACTCGATTCGGTTCAGTAGTTGCCCTTGATGGAGTATCACTCTCTGCGGCGCAATCGAAGATCACTACCGTTATCGGAGCAAATGGTGCAGGCAAGAGCACATTGCTTCGCACAATCTCAGGACTCGAGCACAGCGCTTCTGGAGATATCTCTTGGCAAGGTCAATCAATTATTGGTCTGCGTCCGGAAGAAATCGTCCGCCGGGGAATCGCACACGTTCCAGAAGGGCATGCTGTTATTTCGGAGCTTACGGTAGAAGAAAATATCGAGATGGGTTCACTTTTTCGTCGTCGCAAATTTAAGAGTGATGTTTCAGCTGCTATGGAAGAGATGTACTTATTATTTCCTCGTCTTCAAGAACGTCGCAAACAATTAGCAGGCACGTTATCAGGTGGCGAGCGACAGATGCTTGCGATCAGTCGCGCCCTAGTTTCGCGCCCGCAGTTGCTGCTTCTTGATGAGCCATCACTTGGATTGGCGCCACTTGTTGTCGAGCAGATTATCGATTCAGTCAATCAACTTTGTCGTACTACCGGTTTGACTGTCTTGCTTGTCGAACAAAATGCGAATACCGCTTTGGGAGTTGCCGACCACGGCGTTCTTCTCGCACTTGGAAAAGTTGTTGCAGATCGTCCAGCGGCTGAGCTAAAAGCTGATGCCACCCTACGAGCAGCATACTTGGGGTACTAATGGATACATTTTTAGCAGCGCTATTCTCGGGAACATCCCGTGGCGCTATCTACGCGCTAGTTGCACTTGGTTTAGTAATCGTTTGGCGCGGTGCAGGAGTAGTTAACTTTGCCCAAATGGGTCAGGCTATGTTTAGTACATATATTGCTTCAACATTGATAATGCACCAATACTCATATTGGATTGCATTCTTTGTTGCACTTTTTGCAGGTGCGCTAATGGGAGCACTTCTAGATATTTTGGTGATGCGCCCGCTATCGAATAAAAAGAAGTCAGAGTTGCTGAGCAGTGAATCAATGCGAGCAGCAGTACCTGTGATCGCCTCCCTTGGAATCCTTGGGGCGCTTCAATCTCTCGCCGGAATAATTTGGGCAGCAGAGGAGAGAGGTTTTCCTGCACCAGCAAAACAAGAAGGTTTCAAGATCGCAGGCAATGTAATGCCTTTTACCTCATTCGATGTATTCGTCATTGCAACCGTTCTCTTTACATTATTTTTGACGACAATCTTTTTTCAGAAGACTGGAATGGGCCTGGCAATGCGCGCCACCGCACTTAATCAAGAGGTAGCAAAGTTAAGTGGAATCCGAACTAATCACACTCGAACCCTCAGCTGGGCTATTTCAGGCGCAGCCTCATCACTTGCTGGCTTGCTCGTAACTCCAACTTCAAATCTTTCACCAAACACTTTGGATCTAGTCCTGATTGTTGGATTTACGGCAGCAGTTGTTGGTGGCCTCGACAGCCCGATAGGTGCGGTGATCGGTGGATTTATCGTTGGTTTAGTCATCTCCTTCGTGACTTTCTATGACACCCCAGAGGATGTTTTTCTTTCGATATTAGCTCTCCTTGTCTTGGTTCTCATTGTTAAACCTCGAGGAATTTTTAGCGGAAAGGATGCTCGACGTGTCTAATTCGCATTCATCTTCCGCGCTCAAGAAGAGCCTTATCCGAACAATAATCTTCGTGCTTCTAATTCTCTTGGTTCAATCACGATTTGATGCCTATAACCAAGCGCAATTAGCACTCGTACTCATTCTCTTCATCGGTACTTTATCTGTGACTTTACTTACCGGAATCTCCGGACAACTTTCTTTGGGCCAAGGCGCATTGATGGCCGTGGGTGGTTATTCATCGGCGCTAATGATGATCAATTTAAAACTCTCGTTATGGGTTGCCGTCCCAGTCTCAATTTTTGTGTCTGCAATTGCTGGATTGCTTTTAGGAATCACAGCTGCGCGATTAAGTGGTCCATATTTAGCTGGCACAACACTTGTGATTGCACTTGCGATTCCCTCACTTGCAAATCGATTCATTTCTGTATTAAAGGGTGATGAGGGGCTTCCAGTCGATGTTGGATATCCACCAACATGGCTTTCAAATTTACTTGGCGAAATCACTTACGAGCAGTGGCAACTTTATTTGGCTTTACCTTTTGCGGCGCTAGCGCTCTTTGTTGCCTCCAATATTTTGCTTGCGCGCACTGGTCGATCCTGGCGAGCAATTCGTGATCACGAAAGTGCTGCAGCACTTGCTGGCGTGAATTACTCTCGTTCAAAAGTTTTTGCATTTGTCATCTCTGCATCTTTCGCAGGTTTGGCTGGTGCGCTCTACGGATTACGTGGCTTAGTAGGGCCAAGTGTTTATCCTGTTTCACTTTCATTAACGTTACTTACCGCGGCAATTCTTGGCGGAATCCGCAGCATCGCAGGTGCTTTTATCGGCACAGTCATTGTGGTTTTCTTGCCAGATTGGATTGAACTCGCGATCGGTGGTTTTGAGGTATCAGAGCAGGTCTCCAACTTCTTGCCTGGTCTGCTCTCAAGTCTTCTGCTCATCCTGACCGTGGTCATTAACCCTGCAGGGGTTATGGGCGCGCACCGCCATAAAAATAAATAAAAGTTATATTCGCCCTTTTCTTGAGGGAAAAGCGGGTGTCTTTCGCACTAAATATTCACTTTAAATCCTCTTTCTGTTAGCGTGACGGTGTTCCGGCCCACACCAGGGCTGGTGGCATCGAGGCCTTGAATGACTTACTCACTCTGGGTTCTCGTTGCACATGCCGGTAAAAGAGAAAGAGTGAACGTAGTGATAAATCGCAGATCTCTGCACAAAGCTCCTGGAAAGTTTGCAACTATTGCAGCAGCTTTCGTCGCAGCATCACTTATGGCGACAACGCTTCCTGCACAGGGTGCGTCAACTCCAGGTGTAAGCGCTTCAGAAATTGTTCTTGGAATGCAGTTGCCACAAACAGGTCCTGCTAGCCCAGGCTATAACAAGGTGGATGACGCAATTCGCGCCTACTTTGATTATGTAAATTCAAAGGGCGGCGTCTATGGACGTAACATCACCTTGGTTGTTAAAGATGACACATACAAGGCTGGCCTGACGGTTTCAACAGCATCATCACTCATCAACAAAGATAAAGTTTTTGCGATGGTGGGAAGCGTTGGAACTCAGACCCACATCTCTGTAATTAAGGATCTCAACCGTCGTGGAATTCCAGATCTTTTCGTTAACTCTGGCTACAGCGGCTTCTACACAGATCCAAAGAAGTACCCAACCACCTTCGGTGCACTCGGTACCTACGTAGTTGAAGCAAAGATTCTTGGTAAGTACATCAAGGAAAAGTTTGCTGATAAGACAGTCGGAATTCTTTATCAGACTGATGACTTCGGACGCAATACAGTTGAAGGCCTAGCAACAGCTGGCGTTACATTCACACCTCGAAAGACTTCGGCATCATTTATCGCCGGAACACAGGGTGGCGGACTTGATGCTCAGATGACTCAGCTCAAGGCAAATAACGTTGATGTGGTTGTTGTTGGTGCAGTTGCATCAGCATTTGCTGCAGCTGTTAAGTCTGCAAACAAGATTGGATACAAGCCAGCAAAGTGGATTGTTATCTCAGTTGGTTCAGATGCAACTACCTTCAAGACAATTCTTGGCGCCGGAGGCATTGCTCCAGCTGTTTCATCTGCACTTCTTGCAGGCACAATCTCAGCATCACACGCTCCATCACCAGGTGAAGCAGATGACGAGTTCGTGAAGGCATTTAAGAAGATCAATGATGACTTCAACAAGGGTCCAGATAAGACTTGGGATAACAATGTGCTTCAAGGCATGAACATTGGTTACCTCACAACATCTGCTCTTCTTGGTGCAGGTAAGAACTTAACCCGCCCAGGAATCATTAAGTACATCGAGGGCAACGCTTCAAAGCTTTCTAGCGCTGCGCTATCACCACTTGGTTATTCAACTTCGACTCACGAAGCTTTCACTGGCTTCTGGATCGGTGAATACGATGCTTCTTCAGTTCTCAAGCCAATCGATGGAACACGCAAGGTGTGGACCACAGATTCAGGTAAGGGTGCTGTCACCGAACTCAAGTACACACGTCCTGCAATCGCAGCTGATGCACTACCAAAGGTTGGTTAATCCAATGAGAATCAATAAATTCAGCAAGTCAATTGCCACACTCGGTGCAGCCGCACTTGTGGCAACGTTGGCAATCGTTTCAGTACCAGCAGCAAACGCTGCACCAACATGTGCAACAGCTGATGGTGTTGAGACTTGCGTAGGCAAGCTCACTAATGGCGCAGGCTATGTATTTAAGATGCCAGCTAACTTCAAGGGAACAATGTTCTTCTGGGAGCACGGCTTCCGTCCAACATACCCTGGTGTATCTGCTGTTCCTAAGGGAGTAGAAGAAATCACACCTGGTAACTCCATCACAAATAAAGATGTTACTGCTGAAATGCTACGTGCAGGTCACGGATTAGCAGCTTACGATGGAACCGTTCAGGGACTTCGAGGTTGGAACAATACATACCGCGTAGATATGATGAAGGAAGTTATCGATATCGCAGTTGCGTATTACGGTAACAAGATTGAGCACAAGGTGCTCTATGGATCATCTCAAGCTGGTTCCATCATCACTCCGTTTGTAGAGAAGTATCCAAACTACGTAGATGCTGTTGGCATCATGGCAGGCATGACTCCATCTGTTGCGGATTCATTGCAATCACTCTGTGATGCTATGTACATCATGAGCGTCTTCTTTGATCCAACAATCAAGGGTTGCGCAGCATTTGGAACAAAGGGAGTACCTGGATTCCAAGCTGCAGTTGGCGAACTTCTTAAGGTCGTCGCGCTTCTTAAGGTCTGGCAAGGCAATTACGGTGCTCCAGGAATTGAATATCCTGCAGCGCTAAAGCCTTATGGCATTCCTCAGCGTTCTGCACTCCTTCTTACTGGCCTGCTCATTGGTCTTCCAACCAAGAGCGCGCACATGGATGGAATCACAACCGGCACACTCGTACCTGAGCAGAGCATCAATGCAACAGTTGCAGTTCTGGAAAACATGGGTGAAGCAATCGCTACCGGTGTTCTTGCAGGACAATCAATCTCTGAAATCACAGGCCCTGGCTTCTACGACAACACAAAGACTGATTGGGCAGCATTGCTCGATGAGGGTGATGCGGGTCGTTACAACCTCGGACTTTCAGGCGATGATGGAATCAATGCAATGCTTGGAACTCTTGCAGCAATGCCTCGCGTAACAGGTAATGCAGAAGCAATTGCAAAGTTCAAGGCACTTGATGCATCAAAGTTCGATTCAAAGCTCCCAACAATCTTGCTCTCTAACGAAGCAGATCGCTTGGTATTTGCTGGTAACTCTGCTCGTTATGTCGATCGCAAGCAGGCTACATATGATGCTGCACTTGCTAAGTGGGAAGAGACAAAGGTTGGTCCAAAGCCAGTCTGGAACACTCTCGCTCTCTATGCAATGACTCCAGAGACATATACAAAGTACACAGCAGGTGGCGCACCAGATCTAACAGCAGCACCTGCATCATCAGGAGTAGGTCACCAGACCTTCTCTAAGGCGCAGACAATGGCGTGGGTACGTATGCTCGCGACCGCTGCTCGCACTGGAAAGGTTCCTAGTGAGAAAGCTGTAACAGTTATCGCACAGACCGCTCCATATTTGAGTACAGATTTTGGGTATCGCCCAGCTGAACTCAAGTACAACTTCGGCAACTAATCGCTGAAATATCTATAGACAGAAGGGCTCCTGGCGACAGGGGCCCTTCTGCTTTGCCTTCAACTATCCTTTCGCAGTGAAGATTTCAACAGCTGAAGCGATGCACCAACTCGGTCATCGCATTGGCAGCCAATGTCGCGCAGGAGATCTCATCCTTCTTAATGGTCCATTGGGTGCCGGAAAAACAGTACTTGTTCAGGGTATTGGTGAAGCACTTGGTTTTAAAGACATTACGTCTCCAACATTTGTAATCTCACGTTTGCATAAGCCATCAAATATATCTTCACTGGCTTTAATCCACGTCGATGTTTATCGATTATTGGAAAGTGGTAACGCAGCGCTTTATCTCGATGATCTGGATCTTGATACACCGCGCGAGGAAGCGGTAACTGTTATTGAGTGGGGTGGCGCAGAATCAGCTCGGCTCAATGAAGATCGCCTAGAGATTGAAATTAACCGAAATGAAGATATTCGAGAAGTAGAAATCGCCCCTGTAGGCCAGCGTTGGAGTGAATTCTCATTATGACAATTTCGCTGACAATCGATACCGCTACATCGCGCACTATCGTTGGGTTAATCGATGGTGAAGATATTCTCTTTGAAGAATCACATGAAGGTGCAACAGATCATGGTCGCGCAGTTAGTGAATTAGTTACACGAGCTCTCAGAGTTAACTCAACACCAGATCAGGTAATTGTTGGAATGGGACCTGGTCCATACACCGGCCTTCGGGTAGGGATTGCTTTTGCGCAGTCCTTTGCACTTGCTCGAGATATTCCTTACTTCGGTATTTGTACTTTAGATGCAATTGAAGTTGATCAAGATAATTACACAGTTGCAATCGATGCTCGGCGTAAAGAGATTTATTGGGCGACATACCAGGATGGCCAGCGCATAGCAGGACCCGAAGTTTCAAAGCCCAATGAAGCCCCTCCACACATCTTCGGATACTTTCCTTCGTCATTGATGATGGTTAAGTTGGCGATGAAGCAGAATTTCAAAGAACTCTTTTATCTGCGGCGACCAGACGCAGTTCCAACGGCGGAGCGAACATGATTACCTATCGCCAGCCAATCGCACTTGATATTCCTGTTCTTGCTGCGTACGAGAAAGAGCTATTTCCGTATTCGCCGTGGAGCACCTCTCAATTTAAGGAAGAGTTTGCGGGGATTCCAACGACAAGATTTATGTCAGTTGCAGAAGATGAAAACACTATCGTCGGCTATTGCGGTGTATTTCTACCTGCACCAGGCGTAGAGGCAGACATTCTTACTGTCGCTGTTTTGCCTTCATATCGTCGCCAAGGAATCGCGAAAGAATTTATGCGCCAGATAGAGCAATGGTCGGCAGAGCGCGAGGCAAGTGCAATGATGCTTGAAGTTGAGATTTCTAACGAATCTGCCATTAAATTATATGAGTCACTTGGATATATGAAGATCTCGGTCCGCATGGACTATTACGGTCCAGGCCAAGATGCACATGTAATGCGAAAGCAGCTTTCATGAGTCACTCGCAATCACAACCACTAGTCCTTGGAATTGAAACATCTTGCGATGAAACCGCAATCGGCATTGTGCGCGGGCGCACATTGCTTGCAAATGAAATTGCATCGAGTGTTGAAGAGCATGCACGTTTTGGGGGAGTAGTTCCAGAGATAGCATCGCGCGCACATTTAGAAGCAATGCTTCCCGGTATCGAGCGAGCGCTCAAAGATGCGAAAGTTTCTCTCAACGATCTCGATGCAATATCTGTAACAGCTGGCCCCGGACTAGTTGGTGCGTTATTGGTTGGCACCGCATCTGCTTCTGGGTTGGCGCAAGGACTTGGAATTCCTTTATACGGAGTCAATCACTTAGCCGCGCATATTTCAGTTGATTATCTAACACATGATTTGCCGACAGATCCAACAATTGCACTCCTGGTAAGTGGCGGACATTCATCTCTGCTTCAAGTCAATGACATCACCGGTTCGATTACAAAACTTGGTTCAACTATGGATGACGCGGCCGGTGAAGCTTTCGATAAAATCGCGCGAATTCTTAATTTAGGTTTTCCTGGCGGTCCCGCAATTGATCTCGATGCTAAATCTGGAAATCCATCTGCGATCGATTTTCCGCGCGGCCTAACTACATCTAATGATTGGGCTACCCGCCCTTATGACTTTTCGTTTTCAGGTCTTAAGACAGCAGTTGCGCGTTACATTGAATCAGCTCCTGCGCATATTCGTGCAGACGTTTCGGCATCATTCCAAGAGGCAGTTGTCGATGTTCTTTTACTTAAAGCTCTCGCTGCCTGTAAATCAACTGGGATTGACTCCCTAGTGATCGCCGGGGGAGTTGCCGCTAATTCACGCCTTCGCGAAGTTGCGACCGAGCGCTGCGCCAAAGTTGGCATAGCCCTTCGGATTCCAGCGCCAGGGCTTTGTACCGATAATGGGGCCATGGTCGCCGCCCTGGGCTCTCTGATGCTCTCAGCCGGTCGCTCTGCAACCATTGGAGCCTTTGACGCTGATTCAAGCCTGCCTGTAGAGCGCGTGAGCCTGACTTAATCTGAATTAAACCCGATTTGCTGGCTGGAATAAGCCCCCGTACGCTTGGCGTTAGCACTCTCGGGTCGACACTGCTAATCGGCAGTTCCCTGAAGTGAAGTATCCAAACTTGTTTGGTTGGCTCCGCCATCTGAACGTGACTGATTAGAGGAGATATCACCATGGCACTACGGCCACTAGAAGATCGCATCGTCGTTAAGGCGAATGAGGCAGAGACAACAACAGCTTCGGGTCTTGTGATCCCTGATACCGCAAAAGAGAAGCCACAAGAAGGAACAGTTATCGCAGTAGGCCCAGGCCGCTTCGATGATGGTGTTCGCGTTCCAATGGATGTCAAGGTTGGCGATGTTGTTCTTTACAGCAAGTACGGAGGAACAGAAGTTAAGTCAGGTAATGACGAACTTCTAGTTCTCTCAGCTCGCGACATTCTCGCAATCGTCGAGAAGTAAGGGTTACCGCTCTTATGGGAAAGCAACTGCAATTCGACGAGCAGGCTCGTCGCTCAATGGAACGCGGAGTCAACATTCTTGCTGACACCGTCAAGGTAACACTCGGTCCTAAGGGACGTAACGTCGTTATCTCAAAGAATTATGGTGCGCCACTTATTACTAATGACGGCGTCACTATTGCAAAAGAAATCGAACTCTCTGATCCCGTTGAAAATATGGGTGCTCAGCTTGTTAAGGAAGTTGCTACAAAGACAAACGATGTTGCCGGCGACGGAACAACAACAGCGACAGTCCTTGCACAAGCAATGGTGAAGGAAGGTCTTCGTAACCTTGCAGCCGGCGCGCAGCCAATGGATCTCAAGATTGGTATCGAAGCTGCGGTTGCAGCTGTCTCTGCTCGTCTTCGCGAGAATGCATCTGTTGTCGCAGATAAGGCTGAGATCGCAGATGTTGCAACTATCTCTGCTCAAGATCGCGCGATTGGTGACCTCATTGCAGAAGCGATGGATAAGGTCGGCAAAGATGGCGTAATCACAGTAGAAGAAGCATCAACAACTGCTCTCGAACTCGAATTTGCAGAAGGTATGCAGTTCGATAAGGGTTACATCTCTCCATATTTCGTAACTGATCAAGACCGCATGGAAGCAGCGCTAGATGATGCTTACATTCTTATCTCAGCTGGAAAGATCTCTGCGCTCGCAGAGCTCCTGCCAATCCTTGAGAAGGTCTCACAATCAGGCAAGCCACTTTTGATCATCGCTGAAGATGTAGAGGGTGAAGCACTTTCAACTCTCGTCGTAAACCGCATGCGCGGAGTATTTACATCAGCAGCTGTTAAGGCTCCAGGTTTTGGAGATCGTCGCAAGGCGATGCTTCAAGATATTGCAGTTCTTACCGGCGGTCAGGTTGTATCAGCTGAGATTGGTATGAAGCTTGATCAGGTTCAGTTAACTGACCTTGGTCGCGCACGTCGTATCGTCATCACAAAAGATGCAACAACAATCGTTGATGGCGCAGGTGATGCAAAGGTTGTAGAAGCTCGAGTCCAAGAACTTCGCAATGAAATTGCTAACTCTGATTCTGATTGGGATCGCGAGAAGCTCCAAGAGCGAGTTGCAAAGCTTGCTGGTGGAGTCTGCGTAATCAAGGTTGGCGCACATACTGAAGTTGAACTCAAGGAGAAGAAGCACCGCCTTGAGGATGCAATCTCAGCTACTCGCGCAGCAGTTGAAGAAGGAATCGTTATTGGTGGAGGCGCAGCACTTGTGCATGCAGCTGATGCTCTTAATGACAACCTTGGCCTAACTGGAGATCAAGCTGTTGGAGTTTCACTTGTGCGCAAGGCATGCGATGAACCACTTCGTTGGATCGCAGAGAATGCAGGACTTGAGGGCTACGTTGTAGTTGCAAAGGTTCGCGCACTTCCTGCAAATGAAGGCTTCAATGCAGCGACTGATGTTTATGGCGACCTTCGCAAGGATGGCGTTATTGATCCAGTTAAGGTGACTCGTTCAGCACTTGCAAATGCAGCTTCAATCGCAGCGATGTTTATTACAACTGAAGCAGTTGTTTATGAGCGTCCAGCAGGTGAAGAAGCAGAAGCGACTGGTAAGGGACATTCACACGGACCTGGAGGTCACAGCCACTAAGTTTACGAGTGGCCATGAAATAGCCACTAAGTTTTCGAGTGGCCATGAAAAAGCGATTAAGTAGCTTAAAACCGAAACCCCGCCTCGAAGTCGAGGTGGGGTTTCGTTTATTTTAAAGTTTCTATGAAGCTTCGGAAATACGTGTAATTCCTCGACGTGACAAGATTGTTACGCGGTCATCTTCAGATAGTCCGCCCCAAATTCCATAAGGCTCTTGAATTAAAAGAGCTTGCTCGCGACAGCGTTGCAGTACCGGGCATGAAGCACAGACAGCCTTTGCTGCATTCTCGCGATTGCGGCGACGAGGACCACGTTCTCCATCGGGGTGGAAGAACATCTCTGGATCCATTCCGCGGCAAGAGCCCTCGTACTGCCATTCCCATTCATCCGCGATAGGACGTGGTGCAAAAGTATTCATTGCTCATCTCCTTCTCGAAGGTGTTTAGAATGGCGACTATACAACCGTTTCATAGGTTGTTCAAGCAGTACCGCTTCACAGATTATTCAATTCTTCAATTCAGTCCGAAATGTCCGATTTTCGATTGGTGAGTTTAAGCACTCTCCGCCATCCTTGGCACATGAGTACCAGCGCCGTGCAGCCCCAGGACCAGCTCCTGACCGTTGCAGCCGTTGCTAGACGTCTTGGAGTCTCACCTTCGACACTTCGTACCTGGGATCGACGATATGGCCTTGGCCCCTCATCCCACGAGGCTGGCGAACACCGCAGATATTGTGGCGATGATTTAGCAAAGTTGATGTTTATGCGCAGATTAATTAGTGCGGGAGTAGCACCTTGCGATGCGGCCGAAAAGGCTAAGAGTTCTAAGGGCTCGATTAGTCTGACGAAAATAGTCCGAGAGTTTGAAGTCCGAGAAGATGTTGTTACTGGAATTAGTAAAGCCCTGCAGGCATTTGACATCGCATTTGTTGAAGAAACATTGCGCCATGAATTAGATCTTCATGGTGTGGAAATTACTTGGCAAGAAGTAATCGTCCCGACCTTAATTTCTGTAGGCGAAATTTGGGAAGAATCCGGTCAGGGCATTGAGATAGAGCATGCCTTTTCAGAAATACTTAAACGAATATTCCAAGAGCGATCTGTTGAGAGCCAAACTCCATTAAATGCGCACCCAGTAGTACTTGCCGCCATTGGACAAGAGCAACATTCAATTCCATTACATGCCCTAGAGGCGGCGCTCTGCGAACGCGGAATTAAGACTTATTTTCTAGGTGCGCGAACTCCTGTAGAAGCAGTAGCTGCGACGATTACCCGAATCGCACCGCCAGCGGTATTTCTCTGGGCGCTACTGCCAGAAAATGCCGATCCTGAGTTCTATCGGGATCTTCCAAATGTTCGCCCCGCGCCTCGAATCATTCTTGGTGGTCCTGGGTGGGAAGCAGATCAGTGCTCAGATGCTGCATTGGTACTGGGCTTGGGCGATGCCTGTGAGGAAATTCAACGGGCAGTTGGGCACTAAGGCTCGGGTTAGAATTACCCACCGCGTCACTTGAAGGAGAATAAATGACCATCGATTCAGAGAAGGTCGCTCTCCTTGGCCTGACATATGACGACGTTCTCCTTCTGCCAGATGCCTCCGAAGTTGTTCCATCAGAGGTAAATACCTCAACTTGGCTGACTCGAAATATTTCTTTAGCAGTACCACTGATCTCATCTGCAATGGATACCGTTACCGAATCTGCAATGGCAATCGCAATGGCAAAAGCTGGCGGCATTGGAATCATCCACCGCAACTTGCCGATTGAAGAGCAAGTCGCACATGTCAAACTTGTAAAAAACGTTGGGCTTGCAGGAGCTGCCGTCGGTGTAGGTGATGATGGTTTCGCTCGTGCGCAAGCACTTATCGATGCAGGTGTAGATGTTGTCGTAGTCGATACTGCTCATGGACACCACCGGGCCGTGCTTGATGCAATCGCGCGAATAAAAAAGTATTCTCCAACAACTGAAATCATCGGTGGCAATATCGCCACGCGCGCAGGTGCTCAGGCGCTAATTAATGCAGGAGCAGATGCAGTCAAAGTTGGTGTCGGTCCGGGATCAATCTGCACAACACGTGTTGTTGCAGGAGTCGGTGTTCCACAAATTACCGCAATCATGGAAGCGTCAAAGGCTTGCAACAAAGCTGGCATTCCACTTATCGCAGATGGCGGACTTCAGTATTCAGGAGACATCGTAAAAGCAATTGTTGCTGGTGCTCACACCGTGATGCTTGGCTCACTCCTTGCTGGATGCGAAGAATCTCCGGGCGAACTTTTTGAAATTGATGGTCGCAAGTACAAGGGCTATCGCGGAATGGGCTCACTCGGTGCGATGCAATCTCGTGGTGAGAAGAAGTCATACTCCAAAGATCGCTATATGCAAGACGATGTTCTTTCAGAAGACAAACTTGTTCCTGAAGGAATTGAAGGCAAAGTTGCATATAAGGGCGGCGTCGCTGAGATGGTTCATCAATTAGTTGGTGGTCTTCGTAGCGGAATGGGTTATGCCGGCGCTCCTGATATTGAAACACTTCGCCGAGAAGGACGACTTATTCAAATCACCTCAGCAGGCCTTAAAGAGAGCCATCCACACGATGTTCTCGATGTGGCTGAGGCACCGAACTATGGAAAGAAGGCGTAAATGGAGATCGAGATTGCACCTGGAAAGCGTGCTCGCCAAGCCTTTTCATTTGACGATATTGCAATAGTTCCAAGCCGTCGTACTCGCACCACAGAAGAAGTCAGCCTCTCTTGGCAGATTGATGCATACAAATTTAAGCTTCCGCTATTGGCAGCACCTATGGACTCAGTTGTCTCACCAGATACTGCAATTGCTATCGGCAAACTCGGTGGCCTCGGAGTCTTAAATCTTGAAGGTTTGTGGACTCGTTACGATGATCCACGTATTCCGCTCGGTGAAATTGCTTCAATGCCCGAAAAACATGCAACTCGACGTATGCAAGAAATTTATGCAGCCCCAATTCGCCCAGAGTTAATCCGCGATCGCATTCAACAAATTCGAGATGCCGGAATCACAGTTGCCGCTTCACTTTCTCCGCAGCGCACTGTTGAACTTCACGATGCAGTTATTAAAGCGGGAGTAGATATCTTTGTAATTCGTGGAACCACAGTTTCAGCTGAACACGTTGGCGCAGAAGGTGAAGCTCTCAACCTCAAGAAGTTTATTTACGAACTCGATGTTCCTGTTATTGTCGGTGGAGTAGCAACAACTACTGGTGCGCTTCACTTAATGCGCGCTGGCGCTGCCGGAGTCCTTGTTGGTTTCGGCGGGGGAGCAGCGCATACAACTCGCACTGTGACTGGAATTGAAGTTCCAATGGCAACAGCAGTTGCAGATGTTGCAGCTGCACGACGCGAATACCTTGATGAATCAGGCGGGCGCTACGTACACGTGATTGCAGATGGCGCAGTTGGCCGTTCTGGTGATATTTCAAAGGCAATTGCATGCGGAGCTGATGCAGTGATGATGGGATCTGCTCTTGCCAAGGCCGTTGAGTCACCTGGCCTCGGATGGCATTGGGGTTCAGAGGCTTATCACCCAGAGCTTCCGCGCGGTCGTCGCTTCAATGTGGGCACTGTTGGCTCACTTGAAGAGATTCTCGTTGGACCGTCACATTCATCCTCTGGAGATATGAACCTCTTTGGCGCGCTACGTAAAGCAATGGCTACTTGTGGCTACTCTGATGTGAAGTCATTCCAGCGCGTAGATGTTGTGATGCACAGTGGCAAGTAGCACTCCTCGCGGTGTTTTAGTAGTTGATTTTGGTGCGCAATATGCGCAGCTGATCGCGCGTCGCGTCCGTGAAGCAAATGTTTTTTCAGAGATTGTTCCATCATCAATAACCGCTGCAGAAATTTCAGCGAAGAACCCCGAAGCAATTATTCTTTCGGGCGGTCCATCTTCAGTTTATGCAGATGAAGCGCCAAAGGTGGATCCAGCAATTTTTGCACTTGGAATCCCGACCTTTGGAATTTGTTACGGATTTCAAACAATGGCGGCTGCTCTTGCTGGAGTTGTTGCACAGACAGGTAAATCAGAATTTGGTCGTACGCCGCTAGCGGTAAAGCCAGGATCAAAGATATTTGCAGGACTTCCGACAGAGCAATCAGTATGGATGTCTCACGGCGATGCTGTCTCTGAAGTTCCATGCGGATTCTCAATTTCAGCATCAACTGTCGATACCCCGATCGCAGCTTTTGAAGATGCAACAGGAAAAATTGCTGGTGTTCAGTTCCACCCAGAGGTATTGCATTCAGAGCACGGTCAAGCAATCTTGAGCAACTGGCTTATCAACATCGCTGGATGCAAGCCGACTTGGACAACGTCGAATATCGCAGAAGAAGAAGTTGCAAAAGCGAAAGCCGTAATTGGCGATAAGAGAGTTATCTGCGGACTTTCTGGTGGTGTTGATTCTGCAGTAGCCGCGGCAATAATTCAGCGAGCGGTTGGAAATCAACTGACCTGTGTCTTTGTTGATCACGGCCTATTGCGCAGTGGTGAGTCCGAACAAGTTCAACGTGACTTTGTCGCATCAACAGGTGTCACTCTTGTTGTAGTCGATGCGGTCGAGCAATTCTTGAGCGCACTCGCCGGGGTAACTGACCCTGAAGAGAAACGCAAAATAATCGGCCGTGAATTTATCCGCTCTTTCGAAAAAGCTGCCCGTGATATCGCAGCTGGCGGGGATGTCGAGTTCTTAGTGCAGGGCACCTTGTATCCTGATGTTGTTGAATCCGGTGGAGGTACAGGCACTGCCAACATTAAGTCGCATCACAATGTCGGCGGACTCCCTGATGATCTTCAATTTAAATTAGTCGAACCACTTCGCACATTATTTAAAGATGAGGTTCGCCAAGTTGGTCTCGAGCTCGGCCTGCCTGAAGGAATCATTTGGCGCCAACCCTTTCCTGGTCCAGGTCTGGGCATTCGCATAATTGGTGAAGTCACTCGCGAGCGATTGGATATCTTGCGTCAGGCTGATGTCATTGCACGTGAAGAACTATCTGCAGCTGGACTTGATCGCAGCATTTGGCAGTGCCCAGTGGTGCTACTTGCCGATGTTCGTAGCGTTGGCGTACAAGGAGATGGCCGTACTTACGGGCACCCAATTGTTCTACGTCCCGTATCATCTGAGGATGCAATGACTGCAGATTGGTCACGCGTTCCATATGAAGTTTTAGAAACCATCTCCACCCGCATTACAAATGAAGTTCGAGAGGTCAATCGCGTTGTCCTCGATGTCACTAGCAAGCCACCCGGAACAATCGAGTGGGAATAGGAAAATAACATCATGAAGAAACTATCAATCTTTCTTACTGCGCTTGTACTAACCGCTACCTTTACACCGGCGGCTAATGCGGCAGAGAAGCCACTCACAGTTCCTGGTTGTGCAAAATCAACTGCTAAGGCGCATAACCCTGCAAAGGTTAAGCAGCCAACTGCTGTAGCTAAGAAGCTTGCGAAGACAATAACTTTCACCACAAACTGTGGTCCAATTGTCATTACTCTAAATCCAAAGGCGCCTCAGACAGTTACAAATATGGCAGCTTTAGCTAATGCGGGGTACTTCAATAAGTCGCTCTGCCATCGCCTTGTAACATCAGGAATCTTAGTTCTGCAGTGTGGCGATCCATCGGCTTCTGGTGGTGGTTCGCCAACTGGATGGACCAAATATGCAGATGAAAATCTTCCAGCTGCTGGACTGAATGGCTACCCGACAGGAACAGTTGCAATGGCAAATTCAGGGCCTGGAACAAACGGATCGCAGTTCTTTTTAGTGTTTGGTCCATCTCAACTCGAAAATAAATACACAATCTGGGGAACAATAACTAAGGGGCTAGATCTCCTTCAGAAGATTGGCGATGTTGGAGCATACAAAATGCAGGGCGACCAGGCTTATTACGCCAACGATGGGTACCCAATTCAAACTGTAGAAATTGTTAAAGCATCTGCAAAATAGCGTTTAATTCGTATTAACGATTTTAAAAGCTTCCGCAATACGTCCTTCAGGAAGTTGGCCAACGCCAGCATTGCGCTGGCCCCATTCGCGGAGCATCTCTTCTAGATTCTCCATATGCCCTGTCTGTGATGCATGTTCTTTAAGTGCTGCAATCTTGAAGTGAAATGTGTCAGTGATATCTACAAAGTGATCAGGGTGCGCATGTCCTTGCATCCATACTTCTTTTACTCGCCAAGGCTGTAGCCCTTCCTTCTCAAGAAGGTCGGTAAATGCAAATGGATTTCGTGCATCTGGATAGACAGCCTGAATTGTGGCCTCTCCTGCTGCAAGATGATCTGGATGGCTTGCGCCAATACGTTCCCAATTTCGTTCTGGTGACTGACAGATAATGCGGTCTGGCTGGACGCGGCGAATCTGTCGGATGATGTCTTTACGAAGGGCAATTGTTGGCTCGAGATGTCCGTCTACATAATTTAAAAAGGTAACATCGCTAATTCCAAGAACTGCGCATGCAGCTCGTTGTTCGCGCTGGCGAACTGCAGGCATTTCGTCTCTGCTGTACTCAGATTCTTCGCCACCCTGATCGCCATTGGTGCAGAGAACGTAACTGACTTCAATGCCCTTTTGAATCCATTGGGCAATCGTTCCTGATGCGCCAAAATCCGAGTCATCTGGATGGGCATTTACAACAAGAACTCGCTTAATCTCTGAATCTGCAATCGGCTCCACTAGTCATCCTTCGCTCTGTGTGGGTTAAGCCTATTAGACTCCCCGCCATGCGCGCCAATGATGAACTTCTTGAGGGTCTGAACCCACAGCAGCAGGAAGCCGTTGCACATGCAGGCACTCCGCTTCTAGTAGTTGCTGGCGCCGGATCTGGAAAGACTCGAGTTCTTACTCGTCGAATCGCTTATCTCATGGCTCGTCGCGAAGTAAGACCTTATGAAATCCTCGCAATTACCTTTACCAATAAAGCAGCAGGAGAGATGAAAGAACGTGTCACTGACTTAGTGGGACCAATTGCTAAATCAATGTGGGTCTCAACTTTTCACTCTGCCTGTGTTCGTTTATTGCGCCAAGAAGTAGAACGACTTGGTTATAGCTCCTCTTTTTCTATTTATGATTCTGCAGATTCGCAGAAACTAATTCAGAAAGTCTGCGAAAGCCTCAATCTTGACTCAAAGCGATACCCACCACGTCAATTTCAAAATATTATTTCCAATGCAAAGAATGAATTACAGAGCCCTTACGAATTCTTAAGTAAAGCAACAAACCAGTTCGACACCATCGCTGCCGATGTTTATACGATGTATGAAAAACGCCTCAAGCAATCAAATGCTATGGACTTTGATGACCTCATCATGAAGACGGTGGAAGTTCTTCAAAAATTCCCGGAGGCCAAAGCGCGTTTTCGTTCTCGCTTCCGCCACATCTTGGTTGACGAGTACCAGGATACAAATCATGCTCAGTATCAATTGGTGAAGGAGCTAACTGGCAATGAGAATGATGGTTTTCCAATAGCCGAGCTCTGCGTTGTTGGAGATGCCGATCAATCAATTTATGGCTTCCGTGGTGCGACCATCCGCAATATTCTGCAATTTGAAGTCGATTACCCAAATGCAAAGACTGTCTTGCTCGAACAGAATTACAGATCAACTCAAAATATTCTCTCTGCTGCTAATGCGGTTATTTCACAGAACGAATCCCGCAAAGAGAAGAACCTCTGGTCTGACTCAGGTGCCGGCGCTCCTCTGACTGGGTATGTTGCTGAATCCGAATACGACGAAGCAGATTTTATTAAGAACGAGATTCGCGCACTTCAGGATAAAGACACATCAAAACCTGGTGATACAGCTATTTTCTATCGCACAAACGCCCAATCGCGTATATTTGAAGAAGTCTTTATGAGGGCTGCTATCCCATACAAAGTTGTGGGAGGTCTTCGATTCTACGAACGTAAGGAAGTTAAAGACTTGCTCGCCTATTTGCGAGTCCTGCCCAACCCCACTGATGAGGTTTCACTTCGTCGAATCATTAATTTCCCTAAGCGTGGAATCGGCGATCGTGCCATTGAGGAAGTAGACGCTTTTGCAGCACAACAAGGGATCGGATTCTGGGATGCCCTCCTGAGAGTTGGCGAGGCGAGTGCGGTACCTAATAAAGCTTCTCAATCGATTGTCGAATTCACAAATATGATTTCAGCCCTTGCCGTTTTGGTTGAGGTCAACACAAAGCCATCCACAATTATCGAAGCCGCACTCGAGCAATCTGGGCTAATGAAAGAACTTGCTAACAGCACTGATCCGCAAGATGAAGTTCGCATCGAAAACTTACAAGAATTAGTGTCGGCTTCAATCGAATACGAGGAGCGCACCTTTGATGAGCTCGGTGAAGATGAGGAGATTTCACTGAGTGGCTTCCTCGAAAAGGTTTCATTAGTTGCAGATGCTGATGAGATTCCTGATGGGCAAGATCACGGGGGAGTCGTTACTTTGATGACGCTACACACTGCCAAAGGACTTGAATTCCCAACAGTATTTCTCACTGGCATGGAGGATGGAATATTTCCGCATGCAAGAACATTTGATGACCCAAAAGAGATTGAAGAAGAACGTCGACTTGCATACGTAGGCCTGACTCGCGCAGAGAAGCGTCTCTACATTTCACGAGCTGAGTATCGATTGACGTTTGGAACTCCAAAGTACAATCCGGCTTCACGTTTTCTTGATGAAATTCCGGCATCTTTGATCGAATGGAAGAATGAAGGCAAGCCATCATTCACCTCTTCCACCTCATCGAGTTCGCTTCGAAAATCTCGCACCGCAACAACTCCACCACCACGAGCCACGGGCAAAGTTTCATCTGCCATGGTCCTTAATGTGGGACAACGTGTGTCTCATGACACATTCGGTTTGGGCACTGTCGTTTCCGTTGCAGGTGTTGGCGATAAATCAGAGGCGACCATCAACTTTGGCGCTTATGGAGATAAGCGCTTGCTGCTGCGATACGCCCCGGTGACACCGCTGTAATCACAGAGGTTCTCACAGGTTAGGATTGCCCTCGCAGCACTGCACCTACGCTTAAGGAGCTATGAGTGGATCTCTACGAATACCAAGCCCGCGATCTCTTTGAGAAGCACACCGTCCCGGTTCTTAAAGGCGCTGTCGCAACCACCCCAGAGCAGGCACGCGATGCCGCCGCTGATATGGGCGGAAAAGTTGTAGTCAAGGCGCAGGTAAAAGTTGGTGGTCGTGGAAAAGCAGGCGGCGTAAAGCTCGCAGTTGATGCAGCAGATACTTTTGAAAAAGCATCAGCAATTCTTGGAATGGATATCAAAGGTCACACCGTACATAAGGTGATGATTGCCCAGGCCGCTCCAATCGTTGATGAGTACTACATGTCGATACTTCTCGATCGCTCTAACCGCACATTCTTAGTTATGGCATCTGTTGCCGGTGGAATGGATATCGAAGAAGTTGCACATACAACTCCCGAAAAGCTTGCAAAGGTTCCAGTAAGTGCAGTCGATGGAATCGATATCGCGCTCGCCAAAAAGATTATTGCCCAAGCGCAATTCCCAGCAGAAGTCGCTGATCAGGTTGCAGATGTTCTCGTTAAGTTATGGGAGACCTTCCAATCTGAAGATGCCACTCTTGTTGAAGTTAATCCACTTGTAAAAACTGAAGA
>CAFBLZ010000004.1_pt1 | contig 24602 bp, 23 predicted proteins | sample 7268341 | NCBI WGS metagenome assembly CAFBLZ01 (sample SAMEA6814048, study PRJEB35770) | freshwater metagenome | biome: Freshwater; feature: Freshwater reservoir; material: water | place: Czech Republic | collected 2017-05-23 | depth 30m m
ATGTAAACGGGTTCGACACCAATGTGCGCATCAGGATTTCCAGTGCAGTACCAATCAAAATCTTCACCACCATCGCCCCATGCAAGACGTTCGTATTCGCCAATTACAATTATTGAATATTCACGTTCGCCGACTTCGCGTGTCTCGTAACTACGACGAAGTGGAAGTTGCCAGCAGACATCAGGTTTTGTATCAACAAAGTGCAAATCACGTTTTTCTGCAAGATGGTGAAGTACGCAACCAAAAGTTCCAGTAAATCCTGGAGCTTCATAACCTTTTCGGTTTAAGAAGATACATGCATCATCGACAGTACGAGTCTTTCGTTCATCGTCTTCATCTGTATCTGTAATACGAAGTTTTCCACCAGGCTTCTTTGGGCGAGCATCTTGATAAAACTGCCACATATCTGGAGTAAGAAATTCTGCTGCACGTAATGTGCGCTCTTCATCTGCTGCATCTGAATACATTGCACCTTCTGTGCAACATCCATCATTGGGACGATCTTCAAAGACACCTTTGCAACCATCGCCGTAGATACAAGTCCAATTAGAAGTGAGCCAGGTGAGGTCACATTTGTAGATTTCTTCGGGGGATGCTGGATCTGAGAATTCAATCCAGTCACGCGCGAAACCTGCTTTAACCTCTGACATAGGGCGAGAGCCTACGCGTACTCTTACGCCATGGCTAATCACATTGGAGTAATCGGAGCAGGCGTTATGGGCGAAGCTCTTATCGTGGCTTTGATTCGAAGTGGAGTTAATCCTTCTGAAATCTCCTTTGCAGAGAAACGCCCAGAACGTGCTGTTGAACTAGAAGCGCGTTATTCCATCGTTCATCAAGATTTAACTTCGGTGGCAGCGAAATCATCGACCTTATTAATAGTTGTAAAGCCACAAGACATGACTTCAACGCTTGCCGATCTTGCCCCACACGTTTCAGTTGAGACACTTGTTATCTCTTTTGCAGCTGGCAAGACAATTGCATCAATTGCGTCAGGCCTTGGCAAGAACAATCCCGTAGTTCGAGTGATGCCAAATACTCCTGCCTTAATTGGCCTAGGTGCATCTGGATATTCATTGGGAGCTGGAGTCACCGAGTCACAGAAGAAATTTGTCTCTGATTTTCTTGCGGCTACAGGTAAAGCAATTGAAGTCCCTGAAGCTCTTCAGGATGCCGTCACTGCAACTAGTGGATCAGGGCCCGCCTATTTCTTCGCATTTGTGGAATCAATGATTGATGGAGCGGTTGCACTTGGGCTCTCACGTGAAGATGCAACAACACTTACGATTCAAACTATTGTAGGCGCAGCTGCGCTGTTAGATCAGAGTGGTGATTCACCAACAACTCTTCGAGAAAAAGTCACTAGCCCAAATGGAACAACTGCTGCTGCACTCGCTTCTTTTTCTCAATCAGGACTCCCTGCGATTGTTGCAGAGGCAATGGCAGCTGCTGCTAATCGATCCCAAGAACTTGCTTAGAATGAAACGCGTTTTTGTCCTCGCTCTATCTCTAATATTAATTTCACCTCATGCGGCGGCCGCGCCAAAGGCTGTTCCAGTTGGACTTGGTTCAATTTATTCTGCGCCGGTGGGCAGCGAAAGCGTTGTTCAATCAGGGCGAAACCTGATTTATATTGCTAATACGAGTTCATCGAGTTCAGATATCTCTCTAACCGCTTTTGATTTATCAGGAGCTCAGACTTGGCAACGCACAATTGATTCTGGCGCTGATGAAGTCTTTACTGCCTCGACAATTGATTTTCAGGGAAACATTTGGCTTACTGGTTCGGCCGCATTATTGAATCCCACCGAAACACCAACTAGCACAGCTGGGATAGATAACCCAGATAATGTGGTTAGCGAAACATCCACCGCACTCCGCCAGGATATGAGCTACCTAGCGCTTTGGAAGATTTCACCAACAGGTGAATTAGTTGCAACTTACTTAGCACCAAGAACTGAAAATGGTCTGAGTGAAATCCCAATGGCTTCTTCAATTTCGGCAACAAATTCTGGAATCTCAATTGTGGGCTCTCTGACTACTCGTCCATTCTTTATTTCCGCATCAACGGTGGGAATCTTCAGCAAGATGGTCTTTATCGGTACTTCAAAGAGTGAGTTCAACTCTGTAGTCCGACACTCTGATGGATCTAGCACAATCTACGGATCTAGTGCTGAAGCACTTGCTGGCAAGAAAGCTGCTGGTCTTCGTGACGGAGTACTTATTCGCATTTCAAAAACTGGTGCAATTACAAAGTTAGTTCGTAGTTCAGCACCAAAAGCTTCACGTAGTTGGATCTCTGGTGACTCTTCATTCCTTGCCAGCGGTCCAGTAATTACCGGTAAGGTCACAGAGACTGCAATCACGAAATTCACATCTGTATTTGCTCCAACGTGGACTTTACGAATTCCAAGTGTTGGGCCATCTAGAACGTTAAGTGCGAATGGCAACTCCTATCTAGCTCTATCGAGCAAGAGCGCCATCACTGGTATTTCTAAATGGAAGCCTTCTGCGCCAGCTTTGCTTGTGATCACCTTCGATAACAAGGGCGTGATAACGGCGGCTACAGCCCTTCCTGGCCTAGTTACACCGATATCTCTCCAGTATTCAAAGGAGCGAGGCGTTACTGGGCTGGCTAGCGCTAGCGATGGAACCGTTTCGATTTTTACCCTCGTATCGCGGTAACCTTTGCCATCGATTCATCCAGCAACATATCTCGGGCACAACTAATAGGAAGAGCGTGACTTATGGGTTCCGTTATCAAGAAGCGTCGCAAGCGTATGGCTAAGAAGAAGCATAAGAAGCTTCTTAAGAAGACACGTATTCAGCGTCGTAACGCCAAGTAGTCAATTTTTAATAACTGTTTTTAAGTTAAGTAACTTAAGGACGAAGCATCTGTAGTTGGCCATTGATGCCAGCGACAAGATATTTCACACGATTCACGACAACCCAGGTGGAACTTATTCCATCTGGGTTTTCGCTTGCCGCAACATAACTAATCTTTGTAGAGCCCTTTGATTTATCCGCGACACAAAGACGGTTCTCGCAGTTAAAGGCAATCAGGGATCCATCTGTCGATAGGTATTGAGATGGTTTTCCGAAAGCTTCGGTCGTTGCACTTTCAGAGGTTGGTATTTTCTGAATGTAACTCCAACGAATCTTATTTGCATTTGGCAAGGAAGTTGGAGCTGCACTTAACCAAGTAGCAAAAATTCCTTTGAGGTCTTTACTGAGCGCAACGTCATAACCGAGAACCGGAGTCTCTATGACGGAAGCTTCAAGGGTTTGGTAACTCCAACCTGATGGCGATAAATCGCTTCGCGTTGCAACTCGAATTTCTCCCGCAGTGACTTCCTTCTTCTGATTGAGATTTAGCACCGAATCGTAAAGAACGAATGTTTGTTTGCCGTTGAAGGCTGCTTTCAGGTGGAATGCAACGTCGCCGGTTGAGCGACCGTCAGTTTTGCGATCACCGTCAACTAGTTCGTAATCCCAGCTCTTTGATGCAGTTCTCTTGACAGCGCCCAAGAGAATTCCTTGACTCTCATCGCGATAGAAAACTTGAACGCCACCAGATGATGCAACACACGCGCTACTCACACTTACATCGCTGGCAGTACGAACGCGAATAGGGTCCTCATAGTTATTTACTGCAGCACCGTCGCCATCGACGATTTCAAAGGTGAATTTCTTACCGTCGTATCTTGCATAACGAAGGTCAGTGCTTTCTTTATCCGCATAAAAGATATGTAGTGTTTGAGCTTTGCCACTGCCATTGACGCAGAGCGAGAGCGCACCCTTAATGGCAGTGTTCGTTCTGCCACCAGAACCCCCAGCGCCATCTACAGTTGTTTTGATCCAAGCTTTTCCATCCCAGCGAGCAATCTTTAAATCTCCACTTCTGGAGTCGAGATATGCCAAGACTGGTTGGCCATTAAAGCTTGCACTTGTCACCAAAGTTGCATCGCTCTTGGCATCAATAGCTGTTCTCTTCCAACCAGCTTGCGGTGTAACGCTCTGAGTATTAACTGGTTCAGAGGTTCCATTTGAATTAGAAGCTGTTACCGCAAAGGTATAAGAGGTTCCATTTTTAAGTCCCGCGAAAATAACAGGTGAGGTGGTTGAAGATTTAATTTGGCCAGTCTTAACATTTCGTATCGAATAAGAAGTGATTTGAGCGGTTCGCGCATTTGCTGGTGGATCAAAGGTGACGATTGCACTTCCGTCAGCAATCAGTGCTGAAACATTTCGCACTTCTTGTGGAATACCAACTGCAATCCCTGCCGGAGGCTTGCGACGCATATCTTCCATCATCGCCAATAAAAGTGGCCCAGGAGCGCGAAAAATTTCACCAGCATCAAGATTCGGGGTCATTACATTATCCAGCAGTGATTTTCCGAAAGTTGCTTCATCAAGGTGGCTGACCGAAGAACCATCTTCATATCTACGTGGCGTGTAAAGAAGCGGCTTCTCGCCGCCATTTGCTGCAATACCTAGCGGACCAGCCCAGACAAGTTTAGAAGTGATGGCATCACCAAGCTCGAGTGATGGTGATGGAAGATCTGCAAGGCGCCTGCCATCTTCAACTTGTACGTATGCATCAAATGGAGTTGGTTCATCGATACTTCCGTAACCTAAAAAAGGATCATAGGAATCAGTTGATAAGAAACCAAGTCCATGGCCCATTTCATGTATGAAGACAGATTGCAGGTCGTACTCGTTTGCATGAGAAATTCCGTCATTGCGTTCATTCCACTGAGCACTTGAATTTACTTGAATTACAATCTCAGATTGCTTGCTATCGAGATCTTTGCCTGCAATTGCGTTTGCCAATGCTGATGGATACCAGAGACTTGAATCTGGAGCGCCGCTAAATCCTGCAAAGTAATCTCCAGGTCTCGCGCTTCCAAGAACATCTGAAGAAGTAATTCGAGTCCAACTCGCATCGATGGTAATTGGAACTGAAGAAGTAAAACTTGCCGACCAAACATCTACCGCTGCTTGTAAGTCTTTCTTTGCCCACTCAGGAAAATTTTTATAGTTAACAATAAACTTAGATTTGGCTTCAAGGTAAGCAACTTTTTTGCGAGGAATCTGCTTCTCGGTCGTGTTGGGTCCCGCGTAGATGTATCCCCATTGAGTTGCCTCGCGTTGAAGAAATGGAGTAATCGCCTCTGCGCTAAGGGGAGTGAGTAAGCCAAAGATCAAGCCAAGAATTAAGCCGAGGGGGAGAGCGCCGTGTTTTGTGCGCTGAATAAGGCTCCTCATAGCGGGCAACGTTATCAGGGTGAGAGAATATAGATATGGTCACCGTTTATTCCCGCCACGGCTGTCACCTCTGTGAAGATGCTGTGACCATTCTTGAGAGCCTGCAGCCAGAGCTCAATTTTGAGATTGAAATAATCTATATTGAAAGTGACCCTGAACTCGAAAAACTATATGGCGATAAAGTCCCAGTGATTCAAATAGATGGCGAGCATCATGATTTTTGGAGAGTGGATCCAGAACGCTTTAGATCTTCCCTTGAAAAACATCGTCAGCGTCAATAATCGTGTAGCTGTAACCCTGCTCTGCTAAGAATCTTTGGCGGTTCTGCGCGAAATCTTGATCAATAGTGTCGCGAGAAACTACTGAGTAAAAACGCGCACCTCGACCATCTGCTTTAGGACGCAAGATGCGGCCCAATCGTTGTGCCTCTTCTTGACGAGAACCAAATGCACCAGAGACTTGAATAGCAATTGTTGCTTCCGGTAAATCAATTGAAAAGTTAGCAACCTTTGATACGACAAGGCATGTAATTTCACCAGTTCTAAATGCATGGAATAACTCTTCGCGTACCTTTTGTGGGGTTGAACCTTGAATTACTGGAACGCCAAGAGTTTCACCTAAATCATCAAGTTGATCAAGGTACTGACCGATAACAAGGATCTGTTCATTTGCATGCAGACTTACAAGTTCTTGAACAACATCACGCTTTGTACGAGTTGTTGCGCAGTATCGATAACGCTCTTCAGGTTCTGCTGTTGCGTAGGCAAGACGTTCGGCCTCAGTCAGATTAACGCGAACCTCAATACATTCTGCTGGAGCGATATATCCCTGAGCTTCAATTTCTTTCCAAGGAACATCAAATCGCTTTGGACCGATTAGTGAAAATACTTCACCTTCCATGCCGTCTTCGCGTACGAGAGTCGCGGTAAGTCCTAAGCGGCGACGAGATTGAATATCTGCGGTAAATCTAAAGATTGGTGCAGGAAGTAGATGAACTTCATCGTAAATAATCAAACCCCAGTCATGGCTATCGAAGAGATCTAAGTGTGAATAAACGCCGTTTTTCTTCTTTGTCATCACTTGATAAGTAGCAATAGTTACAGGACGAATCTCTTTCTTAGAGCCTGAGTACTCGCCAATTTCATCTTCATTGAGCGTTGTCCGCTTTAATAATTCATCACGCCATTGACGAGCAGCAATTGTGTTTGTTACCAAGATAAGAGTTGTCGCCTTTGCGTGAGCCATAGCTGCAGCTCCGACAATTGTTTTACCGGCGCCACAGGGAAGAACAACTACACCGGAACCACCATGCCAAAATCCCTCAGCAGCATGTTCTTGGTATTCGCGAATCTTCCATCCATCTTGCTTGAGCTCAATGGGATGCGCTTGGCCATCAACATAACCTGCAAAATCTTCAGCCGGCCAACCTAGACGCAGCAAAGATTGTTTGATTGCACCGCGTTGGCTTGGATGAACTGCGATAGTTTCATTATCGATTCGAATTCCAAGAAGTGGAGCGATTTTCTTTGCCCGAATAACTTCTTCAAGAACTGCAGTATCTGTTGTTACAAGAATCAATCCATGAACCGGATCAGCTTCAAGACGAAGGCGGCCATAACGTGACATCTGTTCTGCGACATCAACGAGTAGTGCGTGAGGGACCGCATAACGTGAGTACTTAATTAATGTATCGATAACCATTTCAGCATCGTGGCCAGCGGCACGTGCATTCCAGAGACCAAGATTGGTAAGGCGATATGTGTGCATGTGTTCTGGTGCGCGTTCGAGTTCTGCAAAGGGCGCAATCGCACGTCGGCATTCGACAGATAAAGGATGATCGATATCTAGAAGGAGTGTCTTATCACTCTGAACAATTAAAGGTCCGTCGCTCATGCGAGCAACTCTTTAATGAATGCATGTAAGAAAGCGCTTCGCGGTTCGATACTAGACAGGCTTACCCATTCGTTTGCAGCATGTGCCCCACCACCGACGGCACCTAAGCCATCTAATACGCGGGCGCCAGTAGCAGCAGCGAAATTACCATCGCTTGCTCCACCAACTTCTGCTGATCCAAGTGGTGGCATACCTATCTCGGCTGCAACTTTCTCTGCAATTTCATAAAGAGCAGCAGTTGATGATGGCTGCAATGGCGGACGATGCAATCCACCCGCAACTTCAATGCGAGCACCTGGAAGAACTGCAGCAATCTTATTTATTGCGGCATCAACTCTCTGAAGGTCGGCCTCTGAAAAAGAACGTGCATCAATTTCAAGCACTGCTAAATCAGGAACTGTGTTGATGCTATTTCCTGAACGCAATAAAGTGGGAACTACGGTTGTGCCATGCTCTGGATTTTCAAGTGCTGACATTGCAAGAATGACATGAGCAACCTCGGTCGTTGCATTGACGCCTTTCTCTGGTTCGAGTCCTGCGTGTGAAGCTCTTCCGTGAACCGAAATTTGATACATCGCAGTACCTTTTCGTCCGGTCTTCACCTTGCCGTCAAGAGAAGCTTCAAGAACAAGTACAGCATCAGCTGTTGAAGATAAATCTTTGATAAGCGCTTTCGATTTGTGGCTTCCAATTTCTTCATCAGTTGTTGCAATAAGAGCGACTTCTCCCTCAATACCTTTGAGTGCGTAGAGAGCTTGAACAAATCCGGCCTTCATATCAAATACACCAGGACCGCGAACTACATCACCTTCAACGCTCCAAAGTGGAGTGAAAGAACCAATTGGCCAGACTGTATCCAGGTGTGCGAGTATTAAAACTTTTGGACGTTCGCTGCCCCACCAAAAAACCGGACGCCCTTCAATCTCTTTTATTTGCGCAGGGGTTCCAAGAACACGAGTGGCAATATCACTAGCTAGAGTTACAACTGAGCGACAGGCATCAAGATCTTCACTAGGTGATTCGCATTTCACGAGCGCTTCAATTGCAGGCAACATGGGGGTAAGTCTGCCGTATTCATTGCTGTTCTCGCTTGTCATAGCGCTGCAACCCCCGTTATACGCGGAATTCTAAAGGTTAATACCTCACCTGTGGCATGGTCCCGCGCCATCAATGAACCTGCTGAAATCTTGAGTGGATCGATGATTCGATGAGAAACCAATCCATTGTTATCTGCATAACCAATAGATAGAGATTTAGTTGGGTTTTCACGAAGGTGATTGGTAAGCAAATCAAGAGTTTCATTTGCGGTCGTGCGTGGGAGTGAGCCGAGTGCTTCATGTGAGATATCGCGAAGAGTGCTCTGCTTTGCGCTCGATTTTTCTCCAGTTCGAATTGTCCGAACCACTTTTTCAAGCTGTGACTGTTCTAATTTCTCAAATTCGCCAATGATGCGCGGAGGTCGCGCTTTGGTTTGTGCCCGCATAATTCGCGGACCACTCAATAAAATTCCCTGAGAGTCTTCTCCTGCAGGTAGATATCCGGCTGCACGCAAAACATTCATTGCATCCTGTGCATCATGAGTACAGATCATGACTTCAGGCGCAATCCGCCGAAGACCAAGTGCTTCGACTTTTTTATCTTTAAGAATCTGGGTAATGAGAGAAGTATCTTCACAACGAATAAAGGATGAAGCATTGCCAACTCTTAATTTTCCATGCTTCTTAGCGATATCTCCAATGAGGTATTCGAGTGCTTGAGGAACAGGTGTCTTTGAAGCTTTCTTTAAAAAAGCCAGAATTTCATCACCGGTACGACCGTGATCAAGTCCGCGCCGTAATGAACTCTCTGCAAATCTAAATACTGTTGCTGTGCCTCGGGATTCTATATCTGCGATGAGATCAAGCTCTTGCGCCATTTCGTGTTCGAGCGGACCTGGAGCAATTGCAGTGTTATCACCCTGAATCAAAATGTGATCGACCGTGGCAGGTAAATCTTTATCAATTGATGCCAACTCTTCACCATGCATTAACAAGCGCCCATATGGCGATAGCGCACCCTGGCCGGTTATTCCAAGCCACTCTGCTTCACGAATAACCCATTGAATCTGCTCGGGCGCGATTCCACCTGTGCGGCGATAAGGAAGGCGCCATTGTGTTGCTGCAATCAGACTATTTGCGGACGGAGAGATATTTTCTGAACTTTCAAGAATCGTAAGAATCGTGCGACGAAGTAACGCTGCATTGCTTCGATCGAGTTCTGGGCCCATTGGGGCAGCGGCTAAACCGCTCATGCGGGATGTAATGAGCCAGGAAGAAATTAGCGTTTCCCATTTTACTGATGCAGGTTGTGCCAACCAGATATCAAATTGATGTGTAGGCAAAATGCGATCGTCAGGATCAATGGTTACGAGTCCGCTGATGTATGCAACTTCAATTATAAAAGATGCGCAGTCTTCAGATACACCCAAGTGCAAAGTCATCTCGCGTAAGTCACGAATTCCTAATCCGCCAGCTTTTAGCGCACTTGCTGGTTGTTGTGCCCAAAAATTTAGAACCTCTTCAGTCCATCTTAAGAAGGTTGTGACATTTGAGATTGATGCATCCTTCAAACTCTTTGCATCAACTTTTCTTCCCTCGAGTTCAGGCTGTTGAATCAGTAATTCTTTATGAATTTTATTTCCACGAAGGTGAATTGCAACTTCACGATGCAAGACAACGGTTTGTTGATTGACTGGAGAAACAAATCCCTGATCAAGTAGCCAAGCTAGCCCCGGGTTTGGCTTCTTGACATCAGAAACTGCGCCACGCGGCGGACCCCACACCATTGCATCGAGAACTTTCTTAGATGCCGCGGGTGCGTTCTCTAAATCTTTTAACTTTAATTTCTTTGCAGATGCAGGTCCAAGTGCTGCAACTTCATTTCCTAGTACTTCTCGAAGGTTTGAAGGTAAGCGAAAACCATCTTTATCTGCATAAATAAGGATGCGGTCAACAAGTGCTGAGATAACAAATTTCGCGCTTTTATCTGTGTGCGAAAGGAGTTCTTTCTCGGTGAAGGGCTCTGCCAAAAGTGATGCGGCTTCAAGCACCTGAAGTTGCCATTTATTTAGTGAATCAACTGCTCGAACCAAGCTAGGAATAGATGAAGCACGTACTGCAAGACTTGCAATATCTGATGGCACAGGAGCTGTCAGATCGCTTCGACTTTCAAACAAGGCAATAAGAGCCTGGTCATCGAGTGAGCGCAGGTAATCGGCGTAAGAGCGAATTTCCATAACCTGCCTACATTAGCGGTCTTGCGCACCTTGGCGCGAATTGGCTTATCGTCGCTTGCGTGGGACGAATAAAGTACCGAGGGCCGCAAGGCGACTAACAGCAGGTCCTAAGAGACGATTGAGATAACGTGCCCGGCGGAAGTCATGCACCGGCCAACCCTCGGCCAGAGCTTTGATTCGAAGTATTGCATCTGGATTAATTGCAGATGGATGTCCTACTGCGGTCAAAAGCGGAAGATCATTGTGGCTATCTGAATAAGAATAACAATCCTTTAAATCGTAACCTTGCTCTTCTGCAAGTTTGCGAATCGCAACAGCTTTCTCGGTACCGTGAAGTAATTTGCCATCTAGCGCACCGGTGTAAATTCCATCTTTTATTACAGCCTTACTTCCAATTGCTCCCGTGAAACCAAGTCGGTTTGCGATGATCTCAGCCATATCTTGCGGCGCGGCCGTAACCAACCAAACGCTCTCACCTTTTGCTAAGTGATCGCGTGCTATCTCGCAAGTACGTTCCCAAAGTTTTGGAGAAACGAATTCGTCATAAATTTCTTCTCCCAATTTGAGAATATCTACAACGTTGTGGCCGCCAATAAAGTCAGTTGCTGCATTTTGAAAGCGCTCGATAACTTCCTTCTTCTCGGTTCCGGTCATTCGAAATCGAAGATTGGCGACTACAAAGCGAGAGATATCTGCTTTTGTAAAATACCCACGCTGATACATGCCTCGTCCGAGAAAGTAGAGAGTGGACCCGCGAACAAGGGTGTTATCTACATCGAAAAAGGCTGCTCGATTAGGTTTGAGCGCCATGTGACAACCTTAACCATTGCTGAGGAGATTGCCTTGGGAATTGCGCTTTATGCTTAGGGTATGAGTTCAACAGTGCATGTAGTGCGTCATGGAGAGGTCGAGAATCCTCAAAAAATTCTCTACGGACGCCAACCAGGGTGGAGTCTCTCTGCTCGGGGTCAAGAAATGGCTCAGATGCTTGGCGAATGGTCTAAATCAATTAATCTCGGCGCGCTTCATGTATCTCCTCTGCAACGCGCTCAAGAGACGGCGGCTCCAATCGCTCGCGCTCATAATATTGCCATTCACACCGATGATCGCTTGATTGAAGCTGCAAATGTATTTGAAGGTAAGCCATTTGGAATTGGTGATGGAGTATTAACACATCCATCTGCTTGGCGTCATCTATATAACCCTTGGAAACCTTCTTGGGGAGAGCCTTATGAAGAACAGATTAATCGTATGCTCGCTGCAATATTTGATGCAAAGAAAGCGGCTGGAGATAAGGATGCAATTGTAGTTTCACACCAACTACCTATTTGGATTCTACGAAGTGCAATTGAAGGTCGTCGTTTGATTCATGATCCTCGCAAACGTGAATGCACTTTAGCTTCCGTGACCGGTGTTCATTTCGATGATGAAGGTTTAATTTCTGGAACTTCCTACTCCGAGCCTGCCGTTCACTTACTACCGAAGAAGTAAGAAATTTTCATGAAGAAGCTATCTGTTGCAGTTGTTGCGCTCTTGCTTCTATCTGGATGTGGAAATGTCAGCACTTCAACTGCTCGGGAAGATTTCATTGCTGGCAATGGGGCAACAACTTATATTGCAATAAAGAATCGAGTTGCGGCGCCAACAATTAAGGGCATGACCTTGCTTGGCACTAAATTCTCTCTACCTAAAAACGAGATGGCAGTGATAAATGTTTGGGCATCATGGTGTTCGCCATGCAGAGCGGAAGAGCCAGTCCTATCAGCAATGTCTGAGAAATATTCTGAGATTAATTTTGTTGGAATATTGACTCGCGATAATCCAGTAAATGCCGAAGCCTTTGTGCGCAAGAATATGAGCCCATATCCAACGCTTATTGATGATTCAATTCTGATTGGGTTTAGCAAGACCTTGCCGGCGAATGCGATTCCAACGACTTTGGTGCTAGATAAGCAAGGCCGCGTAGCTGGTCGCATCTCTGGAGTAGTTACTACCGCATCTCTTTCAGAGCTCGTTGATAAAATTGAGTCAGAATGAGTAAATTCTTTGTAGATCAACTCAGTAGCGGAACGCTCTTCGCTGCGCTGCCAATTGCGCTTTTAGTTGGGTTGATCTCCTTTTTATCACCATGTGTTCTGCCGCTAGTCCCTGGATATGTTGCTTATGCGACTGGTTATGCCACCACAAAGGGTCGAGTATTTCTTGGCTCATTTCTTTTTGTACTCGGATTTACATTTCTCTTTGCATCCTATGGTTTGGCTTTTGGTGGGCTCGGAAGTTTGATTGATCAATATCAAGAGATCCTTACAAAGATACTTGGCGTGATTACAATTGCAATGGGGACAATATTCCTTGGACTATTTCCATTCTCGCCAACATTTGCTCCAAAAATTTCTACAGCTGGTGGAATCGCTGGTGCGCCACTGCTGGGCATTCTCTTTGGAATTGGATGGACACCTTGTCTTGGACCAGCGCTAGGCACAGTACTAAACCTTGCACTAACTGAATCAAGTGCAATAAGAGGAGCGATACTTTCAATTGGTTATGGAATTGGTTTAGGTGTCCCATTTATTATCACTGGTCTTTCCTTGGACCGCAGCAAGCGACTCCGTTCATTCTTCTTGCGTAGGGGCTCACTGATTTCTAAGTTTGGCGGCCTACTTATGATTGCAATTGGAATTTTGCAAATAACCGGATTATGGGGCGACCTCATGATCAATCTACGTTCTTCAATCTCGAGTTTCGTGCCGGTGATTTGATGAATCAGAAGACAGAGATTCCAGAACTCGGATTTACCGCACTCATTCGTTTTGCTTGGCGCCAATTAACAAGTATGAAGACTGCGTTAATTCTGCTTATGATGATGGGGCTTGGAGCAATTCCAGGTTCTGTAATCCCACAACGCTCCGTAAATCCAATTGCGGTACGAGACTTCTTTGATGCTCATCCAACGCTCTCTGCTTGGTATGACAGATTTTCTCTCTTTGATGTGTATTCATCACCTTGGTTTAGCGCAATTTATATTCTCTTATTCATATCTCTCATTGGTTGCGTACTGCCTCGCACAATTGAACATTTTCATGCGATGCGAGCAGAACCCCCAATTACTCCGAGAAATCTCAATCGGATGGAGCAATTTGCGACGTGGCAAAGTTCAGAAGATTCACTTGAAAAGGCAACAATCTGGTTTAAGAAGAATCGATTTAGAGTTCGCCGTGAGGCAGATTCAATCTCCGCAGAGAAGGGTTATCTTCGCGAGACAGGAAACCTCTTCTTTCACCTCTCACTGATACTTATTTTAATCGGTGTCAGCTTCGGGTCACTCTTTGGTTTAAGAGGTGAAGCAATAGTCAATACTGGCGAACGTTTTGTAAATGTGCCAACAAGTTACGACACTCTTTCATTGGGCAAACTCACCAGCGACTCTGATCTCTCCCCATTCACAATTACCTTAGATAAGTTCCTGGGCGTTTATGACCCCAAGACAAACATTCCAAAGGATTACACCGCCTATGTGAGCGTCACAGATGGGGGAGTGAAAAAGAAAGAAGTCATTAAAGTTAATTCGCCACTTACTTTCGGCAGCACTCGTGTGTATCTACAAGCAAATGGTTACTCACCGATTGTTACTGTTAGAAACGAAGATGGAAGTGTTGCCTTTCAAGGTCCAGTGACTTTCTTGCCTCAAGATGGCAATCTTCGCTCCATTGGTTCGATTAAAGTTCCTGATGCTCAGGTACCGGTTGGTTTCGTGGCATCGTTCTTGCCTACATATGCTCGCTCTACTGATCAAGGCGGCGTATCAATATTTCCAGAGTTGTTGGATCCAAAGCTTCTCTTCTCGATTTGGTCAGGAGATCTCGGACTGGATTCAGGTATCCCTCAATCGGTCTATCGGATGGATACAACAAATATGAAGAACTTGGGATTGGGTTCTTTGAAGATTGGTGAGACATTTAAATATCCAGGTGGATCAATCACTCTAGAGGGCGTTATTCCTTGGGTAAATCTGCAGATAGTTGAAGATCGCGGAAAGGGTTTCGCACTCGTCGGAGGCATCTCTGCAATTCTGGGATTACTTGCATCACTTTATGGCCGTCGCCGCCGAATTTGGATACGCGTAACCGATTCTCAAGTTGAAGTTGCCGCGCTCTCCAAGAACAATGCTCCTGGGTTAGAAGATGAAATGAAGAGCTTAACGGAGCACTTAAAGGGATAAATGAATACAACATGGGCTTATATCTCCAACTATTGCGTCTATTCCGCAATGGCGATTTTTACCTTCTCTTTTCTTGCTCACGCATTTGAAACCGCATGGGCAGTAAGAGCACCACAGAATTCTGACTCTAGCGACGAATCGCTTCTCGCAAAGACTTTTGATTACAAGCGGACAGAACGGGCAGCGAGGATTGCAACTGCGCTAATGATTTTAGGAACTGCTGTTCTTTTAGCTGGAATAGTTTTTCGTGGAATCTCTGCCGGCCATGCTCCATGGAGCAATATGTATGAATTCTCAATTACTGGCGCATTTGCTTTTTCTATTGCCTACCTTGCAGCACTTCGCAAGTATGACCTTCGCTGGCTAGGGCTCTTTATCTCATTCTCAGTTCTACTGACATTAGGAACTGCAATCACACTTTTATATCGCAACAGCAGTCCGCTTGTCCCTGCTTTGAAATCAACTTGGCTCGTAATTCACGTAACTACAGCAATTATTTGTGGCGGCATTTTCTTACTTGCAAATGTAATCGCCGGCGCATATCTCTTCTTAGATCGATACGAGGAAGTTGGAGCACGACCTGTATGGGCGCTGCGAATTCCATCGCTTGAAGTTCTCGATCAGCTTTCATACCGTCTGATCGCATTTGTATTTCCATTATGGACATTCTCAGTTATCGCTGGCGCAATATGGGCAGAGAGCGCTTGGGGTCGATACTGGGGTTGGGATCCAAAGGAGACCTGGGCTTTCATTACTTGGGTCGCTTACGCTGTATATCTACATGCTCGCGTAACAGTTGGTTGGCGAGGTCGCAGGGCTGCTTGGTTATGTATCTTTGCCGGATCTACTTTCTTATTTAATTACGTATATGTAAATGTGTGGGGCACAGGAAAGCACACTTACTCAGGCCTTAATAAATAGTTTTTAAATCCCGCGCAAGAAATCTGGATTGTCATCGGGCGGCAGAATACGTGGCTTGCCCCTTTTGATTCGCGGTTGGCGTGGGCCATTGCGGCCTATAAAAAGGTAGGAGAGCGAGCCAATAGTTCCAAAGAAGAAAATGATAAGTAGCCAGCCCCACTTAGGTAGCTTTCTAATTTGTGTTTCATCACGCATTGCGCAATCTACAAAACTGTAGAACGAAAGTGCCAGTGAGAGAATTAAAAAGAAGCCTTCTATCTTAACCATGGCTTAATACTAATGAGATTGCGAAGAGAATAGAAAACTGAAGTTGAAGCTTTCCGGTGGACGCCAAGAAAGGGATGAGTTCGCGGCCTTGAGCCTGACCTAAGACGCCCCGAACTAGGCGCAGCGCGACTGGAGTTGTAAGTAATACCAGAAGCAACCATGGATTGCGCATGGCAATGACAGCGATATATCCAAATGCGATAAGTGTCGCAAAAAAATAGCGTGCCTTGCGGTCGCCCAATCGGACAGCAAGAGTCTTCTTACCTGCCGGTGCATCAAGTGCTCGATCTCTAATGTTGTTAATTGCGAGTAGAGCGCAAGCGAAAGTTCCCATTGGGATAGATGCCAGAAGTGCATCAAAAGTAATTCTCTCGCTCTGAACATAGAATGTTCCGACAGTAGCTACAACGCCGAAGAATATAAAGACAAATAATTCACCTAGACCGAGATATCCATATGGATTCTTTCCTCCGGTGTAACCCCACGCTGCAAGAATTGCGAGTGCGCCAACCAGAATCAACCACCACGATGTCATTGCAGAAAGAGCAAGACCTGCAATTGCAGCTACGGCAAAAGAGATAAATGCGGCGCGCTTTACCGAAACAGGAGTCGCTAGTCCTGATGCTGTAATGCGAGTGGGACCAACTCGATCAGTATCTGTTCCACGAATTCCATCAGAGTAATCGTTTGCGTAATTAACGCCGACTTGCAATGCGAGACTGACAAAGAGAGCAAGCAGTGCGGGCAATGGTGAGAAATCGCTTCCTGCTAGCGCACTTGCTACAAGAACTGGCGCCACGGCCGCGGGCAATGTGCGAGGTCTGGCTCCGATTACCCACTTATTCATGTACCAGACCAACCAATGCAACTCGATCAACTTTTCCGATACCGATTAATGGTAATTCACTTAAGTGGTGGAAGCCTTTAGCTTTTGCTGCACTGCTAATTTCGCGTTCAAGCACACTTTGAATTTTTGACTCTAATGAAGAATCTCCACCTGCAATTGCAATATGAATTGCTTGACCCCACTCATTATCTGGAACAGCAAATGCGGCGCTCTGAAATTGCGGAAACGATGCTGCCAAAATTCTTTCGATTGCGGCAAGTGAAATGTTTTCTCCGCCTGTAATAACAACGTCATCGATTCGACCATCGATGACTAGTTTCCCATCCTCTAGATGTCCAGCATCTGAGGTATAGAACCAACCATCTGAGTCAATTAAATCGTCCGCAACTGCCTTACCCTTAATTGCAATTTGATCATCTTTACCGATTTTAATTTCAATTCCGTCGAGCGGAGTTCCGTTATATACACAGCCACCGGAGGTTTCAGTCGAACCGTAAGTTTCAACGAGATCAATTCCGGCTTCAGTTGCTTGGGCACGTAGCTCACTTGTAAGCGCAGCCCCACCAACTAAAACCGCTCGTGCACTCTTCAAATGTTCGAGAAGATTCGTATCACCATTAAGAGCTCGGAAAAGTTGGGTAGGCACAATCGCTGTGAAATCTACTTTTGGAAATTTGCCTTCATAGCCGAGCAAATTGATTGGATGTGTTCCGAGTTCAAGTGAACGGATTAAGACATTTATTCCGGCGATGTGATTAAGTGGAAGTAATAGTGACCAGGTATTTCCGAATTCAGCTTTGAGGTACGCATTAGAAGATTTTGCAGATGCCAAGAGGGCTGAGGCCGAGAGTGCAATCTCTTTTGCGATTCCAGAACTTCCCGTAGTTGTGACCACAAGAACGGTTCGCTCAGAGACCATCTCTAACTTGGTTGGGGCAAGAGCAAGAGCAGGGCCGTCTGAAGCCAGCGCCTTTGCGATACGAGCCATTAACTCGCTCAGGTTCCACGCGGGATCGACTGTGCGGAGTTCTCGTTGTTGTGACCTTTGCTCCATTGCCCGCGTAGGCTATCGCCCGTACTCAACAATGGAGGAATCGTGAGCAAGCCAATCAAGCGTGATTTTGGTGACCGCAGCATCCCTAAGTGGGCGACCGCCCGCGGGGGAGAGAACTTCACCGATATTAAGTATGAGACAGCCGATGGAATGGCGAAAATAACAATCAATCGCCCCGAGGTCCGCAACGCTTTCCGCCCACAAACAATTATTGAGTTGAAGTCTGCTTTTGATTTAGCTCGCGATAACTCAGAGGTCGGCGTAATTATTTTTACTGGTCAAGGCAGCGAAGCATTTTGTTCGGGCGGAGATATCAGCGTTCGCGGAGATGATGGCTATCTTGGCGATGATGATCTTGGCCAGCAAGGTATGGGACGACTCAACGTTCTCGATTTACAAGTTCAAATACGTCGAACACCAAAACCAGTTGTTGCAATGATTGCCGGTTGGGCAATTGGTGGCGGTCATGTTCTACATGTTGTCTGCGATATTTCTATCGCTGCAGATAATGCAAAGTTTGGTCAGACAGGTCCAATGGTTGGTTCTTTTGACGGCGGTTATGGTTCAGGACTTCTAGCCCGCAATGTTGGCCAGAAGAAGGCACGCGAAATTTGGTTTATGACCCGACAATACGATGCGCAAGAAGCATTAGATATGGGACTCGTAAATACTGTTGTGCCACTTGCTGAACTTGAAGCTGAAACCGTTTCTTGGTGTCGTGAGATGTTGCAAAATTCTCCAATGGCAATTCGCCTCATAAAGGCAAGTATGAATGCAGCCGATGACGGGCTAGCTGGAATTCAACAATTAGCTGGCGATGCAACACTTCTATTTTATTTAAGTGAAGAAGGACAAGAAGGCCGCGATGCATATAAAGAAAAACGCAAGCCTGACTTTGGAAAGTTTCCTAAGCGCCCATAATGTTTCAAGAGCTGCTCTCCACCATGCGCGTTGTCGCGCTACCCATGAAGACAAATTTTCGTGGCGTTACGGTGCGAGAAGTTGCACTTTTTCGTGGTGAATACGGCTGGGCAGAGTTTTCGCCATTTCTGGAATACGGTGATGATGAATCTTCTCTCTGGCTTAAATCAGCAATAGAGGCAGCAACTTCAGAGCGACCTACTATTTATCGCACCCAAATCCCTGTAAATGGCACCATTCCTGCAATAAACGATAAGAGTGTAATCAAGAGACTTATCGAGAGTTACCCCGGTGTTTCAACTTTTAAAGTCAAAGTGGGGGAGAACCTCCCCGAAGATATTGCTCGCTTGGCACAAATTCGCTCACTCGGGAGAAAAATAAAGATCAGAATCGATGTCAATGGCGGATGGACAGTCGATCAGGCACTTACAAATCTTTATGCGATGTATGAAGAAGTCGGTCCATTTGAATATGTTGAACAACCTTGCTCTACGGTGGAAGAACTGCGCGAGCTAAAATCCAAAATTCGAATTCCGTTATTGATTGCTGCAGATGAAGTAATTCGCAAGGTGGCCGATCCATTTGCAATCGATTTGGAAGGTGCAGCAGATATCCTGATGCTCAAAGTACAACCGCTCGGTGGAATCGCTCGCTCTCTAGCGATAGCAGGACATCACAAACTTCCGGTCGTCGTCTCAAGTGCGCTAGAAAGTGCGGTCGGTATTGGCTACGGGCTAGAACTAGCTGCATCTATCGAGAACCTCTCCTTTGATTGCGGTTTAGCTACAGGCTCATTAATCTCTGTAGATGTCGCAACACTTCCTATCGAAGATGGCGCAATTTCTCTAACAGATCTAGATATTCGTCTTGATGGGCTTGATGTGGCGCCCGATCGATTCGAATGGTGGAAGAATCGCACCATGCGCTGCGCCGAGAAGTTAGGTATTTAATGAACGCCTCTACGACTCTCGCACGGACAATTGTTAAGCAAATTCTCGAAGCTGGAATAACAGATGTCGTCATCTCTCCGGGATCTCGAAATGCTCCACTGACTATTGCATTTTTTGAAGCATCAAAGCGAGGCCTCATTAAACTTCATACGCGTATTGATGAACGCACTGCCGCTTTCTTCGCTCTCGGCATTACAAAAGCAAGTGGGCGTCCCGTTCCGATTGTCTGTACATCAGGTACCGCAGTTGCCAACTATCACCCAGCAGTCTTAGAGGCATCGCACTCAAATCTTCCGCTGCTAGTGATTACAGCAGACCGACCTGCAGAGTTGCGTCGCACAGGCGCAAATCAAACTACCGAGCAAGCGCGAATCTTCGGTAAGGCCGTTCGTTACTTCGCTGATATTTCAGGAAGTGCATATCCGATGGAGCTGCCGTTTAACTCACTGAAATCAGGACCGGTACATCTCAACGTTCAATTTGCCGAGCCGCTTAATTCTGATGACGATAGTGATTGGTTAGCCAATATTGGCTCTAAACCTCCACGCGATTTCAATCGAAAATTGCCAGGAACTTTCTATACCAAATCAACTCGCGGAGTTCTAGTTATTGGTCATGATCGAGGTGGCTTAAACATTGAAGAAGTCAGACAATTCACTCTTGAATTAGGGTGGCCGGTAGTCGCTGAAGATCCGCTCTCATTTGAGAACGCTCTTTCGCATTCAAGTATTTTTCTAACATCGAAATCAGTTACTGACGAGCTTGCTCCAGATACTGTTGTGGTCATCGGTCGCACAACACTTTCTCGCTCAATAAACCGACTGATATCTACGGCGCGCAAAACAGTTGTGATTGATCCCCGCACCTTGACCGTCGATACAGATCGAACTGCAGACCAGAAGTTCATAGCGATTCCTACAATCGAAGTCCCACCTGTTGATTCAGAATACGTCGAGCGCTGGAGAAAATTCTCAGATCGCACCGCAAAGAAAATTGCGGATCTATCGCAATGGTCCGAAGCGCTAGTAGCTCGTGAAATTGGTCGTTGCATACCAGTAGGCACATCTCTCTTCATCTCCTCATCTCGCCCTATTCGCGATGTAGAAGGGTTTGCAGTCGCACGCACAGGAGTAGAAACTTTTGCTAATCGTGGTCTTGCAGGTATAGATGGAAATATCTCGACAGCTCTCGGAATTGCATCACAGCGCAGAGCGACAATTGCGGTGCTTGGGGATTTAAGTTTCTTGCATGATTTGACCGGATTGGTTCACCAAGAAGAGATAAATCTGAAGATAGTTGTAATCAACAACAATGGTGGCGGAATTTTCTCAACACTAGGTCATCGCGGAGTGGATGGATTTGAAGCAATCTTCGGTACTCCTCATAATCTCGATTTAGCAAAGGTTGGAGCGGCTTTTGGGTTGAAAACTTCAGTGATTAACAAGGAGTCTGAGTTAGTCCCTGAATTATCGAAAGCAATAAGTGGTATTTCTTTGGTAGTTGTAAATGTTCCAGATCGTGAGAGCAATGCAGATAATCTGCTTGCAATTTATAAATCTATTGATTCGATTTAAAGAGCGCTGCGTATAGCGCTAAATTTTGCATTGCTTTCGGCTAGCTCTACAACTGGGTCAGATCCAGCAACAATTCCACAACCTGCGAAAATTCGAATCTGATTATCAGTAACTTGTCCTGATCGAAGAGCAATTCCTAGTTCACCGTCTCCACGTGCATCGATCCATCCAACTGGACCTGCATAGCGACCGCGATTCATTCCCTCTATCTCATCAATAACATCAAATGCGATGTTACGAGGCGTTCCGCATACTGCAGCGGATGGATGAAGACTATTAAGCAATGCAAATGCATCAAGATGGTGCTTCGATTCTAGTAAAGCACCTGTCACATCAGTTGCGAGATGCATGACATTCGCTAAGTGCAGAACAAAAGGAACATCAGGAACGTTTGTAGATGAGCAGAAAGGTTCTAGGGCTTCAGCAACAGAACGGACCGCGTATTCGTGCTCTTCCAAATCCTTCGATGATCGCGCAAGAGATCCTGCCAGCGCGAGATCACGTGCATCATCTCCAGTCTTCGGGATTGTGCCAGCAAGAACTCGAGAAGTAACCATTCCACGGGATAAGCGAAGTAAAAGCTCAGGAGTGGCACCGATTAATCCATCAACGGAGAAGACCCAGGTTGCTGGATAGTCGTGTGCAAGCGAATTTAGGATTGGACGTACATCAATAGTTTTATCTGCTTCAGCAATCAAATCCCTGGCCAGAACTACCTTATCTATCTCGGTTTTATCAATCTTTGCAATTGCTTGGGCAACTCGGGTCATCCATTGATCTTCAGTCAAAGTACCTTGCTGCCATTGAAAACTCTGCTTGATAAATGCTGGCGCAGTATCTGGCAACGAAGGTTGAGTTTCGCTACCAATCCATGTAATCCAAGAGTTTTCACCTTTTTTGCCAACAATTACACGGGGAATTACCGCGATGGATTCTTCATTTCGATCAAAACTAAATGAGGTAAATAGAACTGGACCGGTTCCGCTTCCATGTACCGCGTTGGAGACTGAGAAAGTCTCTAATTGTTGATGCCACCAATTACGTACTTGTTCAAATCGATCTTTACCGCGGACACGAATTGATGCGTATTCACCCCATCCAACTAAACCATCGCTGCCGCGTACCCATGAATACGGGGATGCATCAGGCAATAATTGCAAAAGGGGGAGGTGCGCACCAATACGGTTGGTGGTTACTGGAACAAGTGAAGGCATAAGTTAATTTTTTAGAGTGGATGCAATCTTGCGCCACACGAGTGGAAGCGATGTTGCAACAATTGCAATTTTAAGAGCTTCACCAATAATGAACGGTGTAAAACCAATTGAGAAAGTCTTCGACCATGTGAGATCAAGTGATGCATGGAGCCATGTCAATCCAAATGCAAAGATGATTGCATTACCGGCAAAGAGTGCAGGAAATGATGTAACAAATTTTTGATCAGCTTTACGGTCTGCGAGATAACCGAGAATTAATGAAGCAACAAGCATTCCAACAAGATATCCGCCGGTTGCCCCTGTTAAACGTGCAATTCCGTGATTTGCTGAGGTTGCAGAAGGAGCAAAAATTGGAGCACCAGCGATACCTGCCAAGAGGTAAGCCGCGAAAGTTGTTACGCCAAGGCGAGCGCCATAAGTGGTTCCAACAAGTAGGACTGCGAGAGTCTGTCCGGTTACGGGAACCGGTGATCCTGGAACAGGAATTGAGAGCTGAGCCATCGCTGAAATAAAGGCGACCCCACCCACAATAAAGAGAGCATGAGTAAGGGCAGTGCTTCGTGGGACTACAGCGGTTCGAAGTGTGGCCATTGATGACATAGGTGCTCCTCGTGTAAATCTCATATACGAATCAAGCTCAGATCAAGAACCTGACGGTTAAGTTGTGGGAGAGCCTACTATTGCGGGAGAATACTTATATGTCTGTAGCCGATATGAGCAAAGATCCCGACCAGGTCGCCGCAATGTTCGATGGCGTCGCAAAACGCTATGACCTCGTTAATGATCTATTGAGCCTTGGCCAGACCAAACGTTGGCGCAGAGCAGTCACCCGATTAATCGACCCAAAGCCAGGGATGAAGATTCTTGATATGGCGGCCGGCCCCGGGGCGAGCTCGGAGCCACTTCATAAATTAGGCGCCGAAGTCACCTCGGCTGACTTCTCCCATGGAATGCTCGATGCTGGGCGTAAGCAGCGCCCATACCTCAATTTTCAATGGGCCGATGCGCTCGCCCTGCCTTTTGGGGATAACTCTTTCGACCTCTACACGATCTCTTTTGGCCTTCGCAATACCCACAAGACAGAAAAGGCGCTCGCTGAGGCGCTCCGAGTTGTCCGTCCAGGTGGCCGCTTGGTCATTGTTGAATTTTCAGCGCCAACTTGGCGTCCCTTTCGTACCATTTATACCAATTACCTGATGAGCGCCCTTCCATGGATCGCCCGAAAGAGTTCATCAAATCCGGATGCCTATATCTACCTGGCTGAATCAATCAAGGCGTGGCCCAACCAAGAGGCGCTCGCTGCCATCATCGAAAGTGTTGGCTGGTCGCAGGTCCAGGTCTATAACCTAACCGGCGGAGTTGTCGCAGTTCACACTTCTATCAAGCCGTAACGATTTAACCTACTGGCTGTACCACCTAGACTTACGACCCGTGAGCGCTAATCCGTATCTGCCAATCATCATTCTCTTTGCTATCGGATTTGGCTTCGCCGCATTTTCTGTCGGCATCGCAGCAGTTACCGGTCCGGCTCGATATAACCGTGCCAAGCAAGAAGCATATGAGTGCGGAATCGAACCATCACCACAAGCTCTCGAAGGCGGACGCTTCCCCGTGAAGTACTTCCTCACCGCAATGCTCTTCATTGTCTTCGATATTGAAATTGTTTTCCTTTATCCATGGGCAGTCACATTTGATGCACTTGGTTTATTTGGTTTAGTTGAAATGGGAATCTTTATCGCAACGGTATTCGTTGCATATGCATACGTTTGGCGACGTGGCGGATTGGAATGGGACTAATCCATGGGCCTAGAAGATAAGTTACCAAGCGGAATTCTTCTCTCAACTGTAGAAGGTCTCGCGGGTTACATGCGCAAGAGCTCTGTATGGCCTGCAACATTTGGTCTTGCATGTTGCGCAATCGAAATGATGGCACTTGGTTCATCACCAAAACATGATATTTCTCGTTTCGGAATGGAACGGTTTAGCGCATCACCTCGTCAAGCAGATCTCATGATTGTTGCTGGACGTGTTTCACAGAAGATGGCTCCAGTACTTCGACAAATTTACGATCAAATGACAGCCCCAAAGTGGGTTATCTCAATGGGTGCATGTGCATCTTCAGGCGGAATGTTTAATAACTACGCAATCGTGCAAGGTGTTGATCACGTCGTACCAGTTGATATTTATTTGCCGGGTTGCC
>CAFBLZ010000005.1_pt1 | contig 22886 bp, 26 predicted proteins | sample 7268341 | NCBI WGS metagenome assembly CAFBLZ01 (sample SAMEA6814048, study PRJEB35770) | freshwater metagenome | biome: Freshwater; feature: Freshwater reservoir; material: water | place: Czech Republic | collected 2017-05-23 | depth 30m m
AAGTTGAAACTATCACTAAAGGTTTTGTGAAGAAAAGCTTCCAAGAATTTGTTCGCAAAGGAGTAAGTATTTCTTCATCTTCATTGAGATCAAGTTCGCTAATTACAGGCGTGCTCTCCTGTTGATCTGGAAAAATGGCTAGACGAATTCTTTCAACTATGTGGCTTGCACCGGATCTAAATTGAGTCCACCTTGATGGTATGAACTTTCCTACAATTCCTGAGGAGACTAATCGGCTTGCTTTTCGCGATTTTCTCGCAGCGATAAGCTCGCCTGGATGGATGAGAAGTGATGCGATTGCTAGCACCTCATCTCCTGCGTATCCCGGTAATTTTGCGAACAAGTACGCGATTGATCGAATGGCTGAACCACCCAGAAGTTGAAGCGAGAGAAGTGGCAACTTCCACCACGATGAATTGGCAAGAAGTACGTAAGCTGCATTACGGCGATCAAGTAATAGCGGTCGGTGAAGTGGCGCTCCTGCAATATCAATTGCACGGCGCTCTGAAGAAGCTGCTTGTGCGTGATATCCAATCGCTGAAGGAACCACGATTACTGAGTGGCCAGCTGTATGTACTCTCCATCCGAAATCAACATCGTCTCTAAAGAGTTCAAGGTTGATATCAAAGCCACCAAGTTCTTCAAATACATCGCGACGAATAAGCGCACCTGCGGTACTTACTGACAGAACCTCATGCACGTCATCACGTTGGCCTTGGTCGTATTCATTTGGTTCAAGCCCTGTCCAGCGAGCGCCATTAGTAGCAATACTGATGCCAACTTCAAGAAGATGTGTGCGATCGTGCCAACCTAATAACTTCGGCCCCGCCATAACAATATTTGGGCGATCGGCAATTGCTGTTGTGAGTCCTTCTAGTGCGCGAGGATCAAGTGCGCAATCGTCATGAAGAATCCAAAGCCACTCTTCAACACCTTCGATTCGTGCAGGAAGTTGCGAGACGCCATAGTTAAGTGCAGCGCCAAAAGAAGCGGAGCGATCGAGTGAAACCGTTGGGATGCGCGCACCCTTTAATAATTTTGCAGATGCATCCTGTGATCCAGTATCAATTGCAAGGATTTGATCTGCGCTTCGACTCTGTGATGCAATTGAAGCGACAACTTCTGGAAGCCAGGTCACTCCATCATGCACCACCAGGAGTGCAGTGACGTGAGGGTTACTCATGAGATTTGCTTTTCGTCAGCCGAAAAGGCAGTGACCTTTATGCAGGGCGACGCTTAAGGCGACGACGTTCGCGCTCTGAGAGTCCGCCCCAGATCCCGAAACGCTCATCGTGTGCGAGCGCGTACTCTAAACATTCCTGGCGAACATCACAGGAGAGGCAGACGCGCTTTGCTTCACGTGTTGAACCACCCTTTTCAGGGAAGAAAGCTTCTGGATCAGTTTGAGCGCAGAGTGAGCGCTCCTGCCATGAGAGCTCCATGTTCTCGCCGTTAGCGAGTTGGATAGTTGGTCCAGTTGTTAAATTTATTGGGCTTGCAATTGTATTTGAGGCTGTATTAGAGGTTGAATTAGTAACGAATGTCTTGCTCTGAGAGGAACCTTCTGGGCGGATCGGCATATGTCGAATCTCCTTGCAGACCATAGTGAGCAATTCGCGAATGAATTGCTGCGCTCTAAGAGTGAATTACACCCATGTAATCCCCTTAAGTCAACCCCAAGAATGGTTGAAAACCGAAAAAATAAGCGGAAAAGTCGATTTATGGCAGATTTATAGGCTCAGAAATTGAAGAAGATAGGTAATAGCGGGATTTTTCGAGCCCTGCCTCGATGATTGTGTCGCGAAATACAAAGCAATGCGAAAGATGTGCGCCATTTTCAATCTTCACGTTATCGCCAATGATGCAATCATCGATTACAGCACCTTTTGAAACGGTGACATTTCTTCCAAGAGAGCTTTTGCCAGTGACAACTGCAGATGGGTCGATAGAACTACCCGCCATCGCGTGAAAATCACCTTCGATCAGATCTCGAGAACCTTTGAAAAGTGCAGCCGGAGTGCCGACATCAAGCCAGTATGCCTGCTCCTTATATCCGAAGACTGGCCTGCCACTTTCGACGAGTGCTGGAAAAGTTTCACGTTCGATACTGACGACATCACCCAACGGAATTAGATCAAGAACTGATGGATGAAAAACGTAGCAACCGGCATTGATGGAATTAGTAACAGGGTTATCCATTTTTTCAAGGAAGGCAGTAACTCTTCCTTCGTCATCGGTTGGAACGCAACCAAATGCTCGCGCGTCTTCTACATCAATGAGATGAAGTGTTGCATCGGCATTTTTTGCTTGGTGAAATTCAATTTGATTCGCAATCGAATGACGACTTAAAACATCTCCATTGAAAACAACTATCGGCTCATCGCCAAGACTTTCAAAATCAAGCATCCCGGCAGCATTGCGAATTGCACCACCAGTTCCGAGTGGCTCTTTCTCAAGTGCATAGAGAATTTTCATGTCCCACTTTGAACCATCACCAAAATAAGGAGTAAAAACTTCTGAGAGGTATGAGGTTGCAAGCACTAATGTCTTTATTCCAGCGCGTTTAGCTGCAAGAATTTGATGCTCGGTAACAGGCAGGCCGGCAACTGGCAGCATCGGTTTTGGAGACTCAGAAGTCAGCGGCTTGAGTCGTGTGCCAAATCCGCCAACAAGAAGGATTCCAACGGCCATATTTACGCCTCGACAGCGGCAAAAATGCGCGCTGCTGCCTCTGCTATTTGACTGTCGGTTGCAGTCATAGCAATGCGAATATGCTGATCACCATTTTTACCATAGAAGATTCCAGGCGTTGCGATTATTCCAATTTCCGCCAACCAAGCAACAGAGTTCCAGCAATCTTCATTTCGAGTTGCCCATAGATAAAGACCAGCATCTGAAAAATCAATTGTGAATCCGGCAGCACTAAGTGCGGGTATTAATTTTGCTTTACGTGCGTTATAGCGATCGCGCTGTTGTGCAACATGATCTCTATCAGAAAGCGCCGCAATCATCGCTTTCTGAACCGGCAAAGAGACCATCATGCCAGCGTGCTTGCGCACTTCAAGAATCTGGGTAATCAATTCAGGGTCGCCAACGACAAATGCAGCTCGATAACCAGCGAGATTTGAGCGCTTGGAAAGTGAATGAACCGCTAAGACATTACGGTTATCACCATCGGTATATTGCAGAATTGATGTCGGCTTAACTGAGTTACCAAATTCCAGGTAACACTCATCAGATACAACCACTCCCCCAGTTTTGCGGGCCCAATCGATTGCACCACGAAGTTCAATTTCACTATGTACTCGACCTGTTGGATTTGATGGTGAGTTCACCCACGCCAAATCTGCTTTTGGCCATGATGCAGCGCTAATTTCTACAGGAGTTGCTTCTGCTTTAGCGAGAATTGCTCCAACTAAATATGTTGGATAGGCAACTTCGGGATAGAGCACGCTCTTAGAAGTAAGAAATGTCGGCAACCACGCAACAAATTCTTTAGAGCCGATAAGTGGTAAGACTCCGAAATCACCTTGCACGCCAAGATTTTCTTTCGACCAATCAGCAAGCGAGTTACGTAGCTCTGGAGTTCCCATAGTGACGGGATAACTTGGTGAGTTTGCTGCGGCAATTAATTCTTTTTGAATGAATTCTGGAGTGGGATCTACAGGTGTGCCAACAGAGAGATCAATTGCGCCTGAGGGATGTAGCTTCGCAGTTGCGCCAAATGGAGCGAGCGCATCCCACGGAAAATCAGGTAGTTTGTGGCCCAAGAGCGCTTACATCAGCGTGGTCAGAATTTGTCTGGCCCACCTTTGATGCTCCGCCAGGTGAACCTAGCTCAATGAAAAATTCGGTATTAATCTTCTTGTAATCCTGCCACTGTCCTGGGACATCATCTTCATAGTAGATGGCTTCAACGGGACAGACTGGCTCGCAAGCACCGCAATCAACGCATTCATCAGGCTGGATGTAGAGCATTCGTGAGCCTTCGTAAATGCAATCCACTGGGCACTCTTCGCGACATGATTTATCTTTCACATCAACGCAAGGCTGGGCAATTACATAGGTCACGATGGGCCTCCTTCGTAAGGCTGTTGCAGCTTGAGTAGGCGGTAATTCTAACCCTGCAGAGAGTCGATTGTCGCAATAAAGTGAGACTATGAGTTTTCATGGCGAGATTGCCGCAGCTATCGGCAAGCGAGTCTCGCTTCGTCTGCGGGACGAAGGTGAGTATCCCTTCCGTGACCTCCTCGGCGTATTAAAGGATGAGACGACAATCATCACCAAAGATGGCCAAGCCCGTACTTTTGCGGTTGCTGATATTGCTTTCTTTCGAGTAGTTCCAGTTTTTAATCGCAGAGATAGCGACTCTGCAGAACTTGAGCTCTATGACACTCGATCGCGCACTTTGCGAAAGATTGCAGAACCTGATGCCGATGTCACTGTGTATTGCTGTGGGCCAACTGTCTACCGAGATGCCCACGTCGGGAACATGCGCACATTCTTATTGTCAGATTTAGCGGTGCGAGCGCTAGAAATTTCTGGTCACCAGGTGAAGGTAATTCAGAATATTACCGATGTTGGCCACATGATTGAGAATATAAATGAAAATCCAAGTGAAGATAAAGTTTTGCAAGAAAGTAAGAAGCAATCTGTCTCTGCTCAAGAGATTGCGCTCAGATATGAGGAACGTTTTCATAATGACTTAGCGGCGCTAAATATCACCCCAGCACATAGCTATCCGCGCGCAAGTGAAAGCATGAAACTTATAATTAGCTCCATAGAGAAATTAATAGCTAATAAATCTGCTTATGTTGGAACCGATGGAAATGTTTACTTCGATGCTGCCTCATTTGCTACCTACGGTGCGGTGAGTGGAAACAAATTAGAAGAATTACAGCCAGGCCATCGTTACGAATATAGTGGTGACGGCGGTAAAAGATTCCATGCCGATTGGGCGCTCTGGAAGTTAGCGCACGATAGAACTGAGATGGTTTGGGATTCACCTTGGGGTGTTGGATTCCCTGGGTGGCATATCGAATGCACCGCGATGTCACTTGAATTATTGGGAGAATCGATTGATCTGCACGTTGGAGGAATCGATTTGCGTTTTCCGCATCACGAAAATGAGCGTGCGCAAACTAATTCAATAGCAGGTAAGGACGTTGTGCGGCACTGGTTACATGGCGAGCACCTGCTCTTTGAAGGTAAGAAGATGGCGAAGAGTTCAGGTAACGTGGTTCTCGTTAATGATCTCATCGGTGCTGGTTTAGATCCTTTGGCGCTGCGATTGGCGCTACTAGAGAATCGATACAGATCGCAGATAGATCTCACCTGGGATGCGCTACGAGCGGCAGATGCACTACTAAAACGTTGGCGTAAATCCATGAGCCAGTGGGGAATTTCTGAACTTACCAAATTTGATTCTGAGATTAATGAATTAACAATGGCTGATCTAGATACTCCAAGAATTATTCTGCGCTTGAGGGCCGTTGAAAAGGACTCAACTGTCGGAGATCAAGATAAGCGCGCAATCTTTCTCTACGCCGATCAATTACTTGGCCTTGACCTAAATCGTACACTTCAATCAGATCAACCCATCAGTGCTGAAATTGAAAGTTTACTTCTCTCTCGCGCAGAAGCTCGAATAAAAAAGAATTGGATAGAAGCTGATTCGCTTCGAGATAAGTTAGCAGAATTGGGTATTGAGGTGAGAGACGGCGTCGATGGACAAAGCTGGGAAAGAATTAATTAATTTCGAGCTGTGACTGCTCCTAGTGCAAGCAATGTTCCAACGATCAGGAGTGTTGAACCCACGCCATCACCTTGAATTAGTAGTTCTTGGCCAGCGCCAAAAGAGCCACCTCTAATCATAAGAGTCAGCCAGCCTACAAAAGCTACGAACTTAAATTTTCGTCCGCTGTATGTGCGGCCAACTATCCAAATTGCTCCATATGTAACAACAAGCCCTGCTATTACCCCAAAAGGTGGCAAGCTTTGATGAAGCAGAATTGCAACTGCAGCTGATGAGATACCGATGAATAATGAATACAGATATCTCATCTACAGAGTAATCCCTGCAAAGAGATCTTGCTCGCGACCAAGTGAATCTAAATCGCCAGACTTTTCACCTTTAACTAATGTGTAATACTCATTGCCCCAAACTTGCAGACCTAAATTATTCGAGAGCGCAAAGAATGGCCCATCCAAAGCAATTTGAGTTGCGTGAGCACGCATCGCATCCATCTTTTTGGTTACATATTCGTTTCCGTCAATATGAGCAGATACAAATGAATCATCTTTGCAAAATGGCAGATCATCAGCAGACTCAGCGCCCATAAAATCTGAGCCTAGAGCTTTCATTTTTTCGATACTCTCTTGAATCACCGAACGAGGAGTGACATTCCAATAGATTTTTTTAATATCCCAGTCACTTTTCTCTGCTGCAGCCATGGCTACTCGATGGGCTTGAATATGATCAGGGTGCCCATATCCACCGAACTCATCGTAAGTAATCAAGACGTGAGGTTTTACTTCCTCAATTATCGAAACTAAGTGGTCTCTCGCTTTATCAAAATCTGCTCTCCAGAAACAATCTGGACGTTCATTTGGCTCAGTTCCAATCATGCCGCTATCGCGGTATTTAACTTCAGGTGCTCCTAGAAAACGATAGTCAGAAATCCCGAGCGCTTTCATTGCTTCTGCAAGCTCTTCGACACGATGCTCGCCAAGTTGATCATTATGTGCGGCAGCAATATGAGCGAGATCTTCTACAAGGACTTCGCCTTCTTCACCACGAGTGCATGTGACAAGTGTGATTTTCGCACCAAGATTGGCGTAGAGCGCCATAGTTGCACCATTGTTGATAGTTTCATCGTCTGGATGAGCATGCACCAATAGTGCGCGATAACCCTCGTAGTTAGCTTTCATTAGTAGACCGGAAGAGTCTTATCTATCTGCTTTGCCCATGCAATAACTCCACCACTTACATGAGATGCATCAGCGAAACCAGCGCCCTTGAGTATCGCAAGACACTCTGCAGAACGCACGCCACTCTTGCAATGAAGAATTATTGGCTTACCTTGTGGCAATGATGCGAGAACACTTCCATCAATAAACCCCTGTTTAGGAATCAGATGGGATCCAGGAATTTGAACAATCTCATATTCGCTAGGTTCGCGGACATCAATCAGATAGAAATCTTCATTACTGTCTATTTTTTCTTTTAACTCTTGAACTGTGATTGTTGACCCCGTACTTGCTTCTTGAGCTGCCTCAGAGAGAACTCCGCAGAAAGCTTCATAATCAGGCAGCAGGGCATTCTGTGTTGCATTCTCGCTACAGATTGGGCAATTAGGGTCCTTGCGAATTTTTACTTTGCGGAAATCCATTTCAAGGGCGTCGTAAATCATCAATGAACCAATAAGTGACTCACCTATTCCCGTAAGCACTTTTATAGCTTCCGTAGTCTGAATAGAACCGATCGTTGCGCATAGCACTCCCAGGACGCCGCCTTCGGCACAACTTGGAACCATTCCTGGTGGTGGTGGCTCTGGATAGAGACAGCGGTAACAAGGTCCATACTCCGCCCAAAAAACACTTGCCTGGCCATCAAAGCGATAGATAGAACCCCACACATAGGGCTTCTTCAATAATACGCATGCATCATTTACCAAATAGCGAGTCGCGAAGTTATCTGTACCGTCAACGATGATGTCGTATTGAGCGAAAATTTCTAGCACATTTGAATTATCAAGACGGGTCTCGTGAGTTATTACTTTTACATATGGATTAATTTCAGCAATTTTTTCACGAGCAGATTCTGCTTTGCTCTTACCAATATCTGATTGACCATGAATGATCTGGCGCTGCAAGTTAGATTCGTCTACGGTATCAAATTCAACTATTCCGAGCGTTCCGATTCCTGCCGCAGCCAAATACATTAAAGCTGGAGATCCGAGACCGCCTGCGCCGACGCAGAGAACCTTTGCATTCATCATGCGTTGCTGACCAGCCATCGCAACATCAGGAATGATTAAGTGACGGCTATATCGGCGTACTTCATCAACTGTGAGAGCAGGACCTGGCGAGACGAGTGGTGGGGTCTTCATGGGGCAATTCTGCCGTAATCATCGGGCACTCGCCAATTCAGGACTCGGAAAGGTACGATTTGCACAATGACTACAACTGATGCAAATGCTTCGCGAGATAAAGCACGCCTACCTCGAGATGAACGACGTGCAATCCTCTTAAGTGCGGCGCTTGAAGTTTTCACGGCGGCTGGATATCACTCCGCCGCGATGGATGAAATCGCTGATCGCGCAAGTGTAAGTAAGCCAGTTCTCTACCAACATTTTCCATCAAAGCTTGATCTTTATCTTGCTGTTCTTGATCTTCACATCGACTCACTTGTATATGAGATACAAAAAGCAATCTCTTCAACACCAGATAACGCACAGCGCGTACACGCAACAATTGATGCATATTTTAGTTTCATTGAAAACGAAGGTGAAGCATTTCGTCTTCTCTTTGAAAGTGATATGAGTGTTGAACCTCAGGTACACGAACGCCTAAGTCGGATGACATATGACTGTGCTGCCGCAGTAAGTGGTGTTATTTCCAATGACACTGGTCTTCCAAAAGAAGCGGCTATGCTCCTCGGAGTTGGACTTATTGGCTATGCCCAAGTAACCGCGCGCCATTGGCTTGAGCGCGATAGCAAACTGACTCGTCAGCAAGCGATGGATCTTGTGGAGAATCTCATGTGGCGAGGCATATCTGGATTTCCCCGCACCGAGCTCTAACCAATAAGATGTAGGTATGAGCACCAAGAAGAATGAAAAATCAGCACAGGTTCGCATCGCAGTTACAGACGTCGCTAGCGAGCTCTCCTTTGAGTGCCCTTCAACCCCAGCCGAGATTAAGAGCGCAGTATCTGCAGCCCTCGCTGGCAACACTCCTCTTATCTTGACCGATATACGTGGACACGAAATTGTGGTCCCTGCGGCAAAGATTGGTTACATCGAAATCGGTGAGCCTGTCGAACGTCGCGTTGGTTTCGGCGCCCTGTAAGTGAGCATAACTTTCGCAGAGCTTCCTCTCCGCAAAGAGACAATTGAGGCTCTCCATCAACATGGCTTTACCGCACCATTTGCAATTCAAGAGATGGTTCTGCCAATCGCACTCGCTGATGGCGATGTAATTGGTCAAGCGAAGACCGGAACCGGTAAAACTCTCGCCTTTGGTCTTCCAGTTATTGAACGAGTAATCGCACCTAACGATCCCGAGTGGGCTGGATTAGAAGCCAAAGGTGCGCCGCAAGTTTTAATTGTCGTCCCTACTCGCGAACTCTGCGTTCAGGTGACGAAAGATATTGAAGAGCTCTCACTTAATCGTGGAATTCGTACTCTTGCTGTTTATGGAGGCCGTGCATTTGAACCACAGATTGAAGCTCTTGAATCAGGGGTCGAGATTGTTGTCGGTACTCCTGGACGACTATTGGATCTATATCGTCAAGGCAAGTTAAAACTCAGCAAGGTGACACGAGTAGTACTTGATGAAGCCGATGAGATGCTCGACCTGGGATTTTTGCCAGATGTAGAGAAGTTATTCTCATCAACTCCTGCGCGCACGCAGACAATGCTTTTCTCCGCAACAATGCCTGGCGACATTATTGCCTTGGCGCGTCGATTCATGAATCAGCCAGTACATATCCGCACACAAGATTCACAGGACGAGGGGCGCGTTGTTGCTCGCATCGAACAACATGTTTTTCGCGCACATGCGCTGGATAAGATCGAAATGTTGGCACGCATTCTTCAAGCAGATGGCCGTGGAGCAACAATAGTTTTCTGCCGCACAAAGCGCACCGCTCAGAAGACTGCAGATGATTTGATCGAGCGCGGATTCCGCGCGGCATCTATTCATGGCGATTTAGGTCAAAGCGCTCGTGAAAAGGCTTTAAATGACTTCAAATCTGGCAAGCGCGATGTACTAATTGCGACAGATGTTGCAGCGCGTGGAATTGATGTTGATGGCATAACGCACGTGATTAATTATCAGTGTCCTGAAGATGAAAAGACTTATGTGCACCGGATTGGTCGCACTGCACGTGCAGGTGCAGATGGAATTGCTGTTACTTTCGTTGATTGGGATGAGCTTGCTCGTTGGAAGATGATTGACATGGCGCTCGAATTAGGACTTCCTGAACCGCTTGAGACTTATTCTTCATCGGCGCACTTCTTTGAAGCGCTTCACATTCCTTCAGATTCTTCTGGCCGAATGGTGCCGGCTGCGAAAGTTGAAACATCTGCACCAAAGAGCGATAAGCCTGCACGTAAATCTGCTCCAGCAACTAAGGATCCAGTAGCTAAAGCGCCTCGTGAAAAAGCAGCTCGCGTGCGCACGCGTACCAAGCGCATCGCAGAATAAAGTTAAGAGTTAGCTAAAACCTTTATTGCATCGGCGAGCATCTGTACTGCAATCGCTGCAAGCAAAAGTCCGGCAATTCTGGCCAATAAAGTGACTCCAGATTCCTTGATGAGCTTTAAAACTCGAGTCGACATCATCAAAACAATTCCGATTATCAGATGAACAGCAATTATTGCCACTATCAGCCCTGAAATACGCTCTGGCGTATTTGCCTGCTTCACGAAAATCATCGTCGCAACTATGGCTCCAGGCCCTGCCAATAAAGGTGTACCGAGTGGAACCATTCCGATGTTTGTTCCTGAAACTGCGTCATCGCTCTTTGTTCCAGTTAGCAATTGCAGAGACACATATAGGAGAAGCAGGCCACCTGCAGCTTGCAGCGCAGCAATAGAGACGTTCATATAATCCAAAATGAATCGGCCAAAAACTGCAAAAGTAGCTATAACAAATAGTGAAACGAAAGCGGCTTGCCAAGCTAGGCGACGTCGCTCGCGTTCAGATTTATCAGAAACCAAGGCTAAGAAGATTGGAGTTGCACCTGGAGGATCGAAAATCACTAAGAGCGTGACAAAAGATTGAACCGCAAATGTTAATGCGCTAACGGTTTTCATCGTGAGACAACCCTTCGTTGGTCCGCCATTGATTCCAGACGCTCCCATTCTGCCTGAGCAGTGGTGTTCTCGCCAAGTTGATTCATTTTTCCTGTGCCGTGATAATCACTTGAGCCTGTAATTACAAGATCCAATGCACGGGCTACTTCGATTAATTGATTTCTCTCATCTTCACTCTGGTCGCGATGAAAAACTTCGATTCCATTCAATCCTGCCGCGACAAGAGATTCGAAAGTTTCAGGTGTAATTATCTGCCCTCGTTTTGAAGCAAATGGATGTGCAATTACTGCAACTCCCCCGGCAGCTCGGATTGCGCGAATTGAATCTTCCGGCGTTGGTGCAAAATGAGAAACGTAATATGGAGATTCATTGTGAAGCAGCTCTGCAAAAGCTTCATCGCGTCTAGAAACTATTCTTTTCGCAACAAGTGCGTCAGCCAAGTGAGGCCGTCCAACAGTTGCACCTTCTGGTGTCACCGCTTGAACATCATCAAGGGTGATGTCATATCCCGCATTTTGTAAGTTTTCGATCATCTTTTTCATGCGAGGGATGCGGGTATCCCTTGAATCTGAGAGCAGTTGTTGAAGCGGCTGATTCTCACCATCAAAGAGCAGACCAAGCATATGGACGCTTGTTCCCTCAACGGTCAAACAAGAAACCTCAGAACCGAGAGCTAATTTCATGGTGCCGTGTAGCGCAGCTATTGCTTCAGCCCAACCAGAAGTTGTGTCGTGATCTGCCAAGCCCAAAACGGTTATTCCAGATGAAGCAGCTTTCTTTACGAGGGCAAGTGGTGAATCTGTTCCATCACTGCAAGTTGTATGGGTATGGATGTCAATCATTCATTAACCATCACTTCAACGCTCTTTTTATCTGGACGAGTACGAAGTACAACCAGAGTGCATCCTGCAAGGATTAAAAAGATTCCAGGAACAATTAAGCCAGAGGGTTGATTGCCAATGTTAAATACTTTTGCAGCAATCGCTGCAACCGGAACTTCAAAGAAGACAATTAGTGAAACAACTGCAGGAGAGACTCGCTTGAGTGCAGAGTTAAACATCGAGTGACCCAGAATCTGGGCTCCACCGATGAGCGCCAAAAGTATCCACCACTCGCGAAGTGGGAAATGTATAATTTGATATCCACCAAAGAAGGCGATTGGTAGAGCGGTCATGGCGCACATTCCATAACAAATTGCAGTGTAACTTGTGGTTTCTAAAGTCTTCAGTGCTTTTGATCCCCACATCATATATACGGCTGCAAGAGCGGCTGAGATGATTGCTGCTACATCTCCAATAAATGATTTGCGGTCGAGAGAAAAATCTATTCCTGAGATAAATAGCACTCCGACAAAACTTACAATCATTCCGAACCAAGCCTTTGGGGGAATATTTCCTCCGGTAGCTTTTACGAAAATACTTGCGAAGATTGGTTGCAGTGCAACGAGCGCGGTTCCTGCTGCAACGCTTGTCATTCTCATCGCCATGAAGAATCCAATAAAGTGAAGCGCCAGAACTACTCCCGCAGCTAAAGCCCACTTGGCGCCCGTGCGATCTACACGATGTCGCAACGCGAATGGAGCAGTGAATAAAGCACCACCAAGATTGCGCCAGAAAATCAATGATGGAATTGGCATAGTACTTAATGCAATTAACGGCCCGGATGAGCCGATTCCGAGGATGCCTACCCCTAATTTCACGAGATCTGATTTGCCGGGCATATCCGTTATCTGCGAATTCACGCGTGATTGCCCAGAAGTGGAAGTCATGGTGCAAACCTAGCCGATACCCTTGGCTCTGAGTCGCAGACTCGAGAATTGAAAGGCAGGGCCATGAGCGCAAATGTAATGAATCGCGTCTTCCTCGCCCGCCTTGCAGGAACTGCAGTTTTCGACCCTAACGGAGATCCAGTTGGCAAGGTGCGCGATGCTGTGGCGACCCTTCGTTCTAACAATCAACCACCTCGAATTCTTGGATTAGTTGTCGAAGTTCCACTTCGCCGTCGTGTATTTGTACCAATAACTCGAGTTACATCTATCGAATCTGGGGCAGTTGTAATTACTGGCCTTCTTAACATGCGACGTTTTGAAACACGCACTGGAGAAACGCTTGTTCTTGGAGATCTTCTCGATCGCTCAATCATGATTCTCGAAACAGACGAACCTGTTGTTGTTGAAGATATGGGCATGGAGCTTTCACGTAATGGTGATTGGCTTATTACAAAAGTCCACATCATGCGCAAAGGGCAAGGCATCCGTCGCAAAGGCGCCACTTCAACTGTTGCTTGGGAAGAACTCATCGGATTTAGTAATCAAGAAGCAAACCAAGGTGCAACACAGCTACTTTCAACTTTGAGTTCTTTACGCGCAGCTGACCTTGCAACTGTTCTTCAAGATTTATCACCTAAGCGTCGTGTTGAAGTTGCGCGCGCATTAGATGATGAGCGCCTTGCTGATGTGATTGAAGAGATGGACGAGCAAGAGCGAGTCGCCCTCCTTGCAGAGCTTGAAGGAGAGCGCGCTGCTGACGTTCTAGAAGAGATGGATCCTGATGATGCCGCTGACTTACTTCGTGAAGTAGGCGAAGAGCGTGCACAAGAACTCATCGAGCTTATGGATCCAGAGGATGCCGAAGATGTTTTGCGCCTGATGACCTATGAAGATTATTCAGCCGGTGGAATGATGACGACAGAACCTATTGTTATGTCTGCGGATTACGCGGTGGCTGATGCACTTGCAGCTGTGCGTAAAAGTGAATTATCACCCGCACTAGCCTCTCAAGTATTTATCTGTCGCCAACCACTAGAAACACCTACTGGACGTTTCATTGGGATGGTCCACTATCAACGCTTACTTCGTGAGCCGCCTTCAACATTGCTTGGTTCTATCGTTGATACCAATACTCAAGGCGTAAATCCCGATGCATCATTACATGAAGTTGCGTCATACTTAGCAAGCTACAACTTGCTTTCGTTGCCAGTAATTGATGCAAACGATCGGCTTCTCGGAGCAGTAACAGTCGATGACGTGCTTGACCACTTGCTGCCAGAGAACTGGCGTCACGATCACCGCGACTCTGCAGCAACAACAGCAGCACTAGAAAATATTGATACTAGCTTTGGCGAGGAGGTGTAACGATGGCACGCAACAATGGTTTGGATACCCCACGCGAGACACGTCGCTCACTTCGTGCTAACTATGATCCTGAAGCGTTTGGCCGTTTGTCAGAACGTTTTGCACGTTTCTTGGGCACTGCTCGCTTCTTGGTTTACATGACAGTCTTTGTAATAAGTTGGATTGCATGGAACGTTCTCGCTCCAACATCACTGCGTTGGGATAAATATCCATTTATTTTCTTGACACTTATTCTTTCGCTACAAGCATCTTATGCAGCACCACTTATTTTGCTTGCACAGAATCGCCAAGCTGACCGTGATCGCATTGCTCTCAACGAAGATCGCGCACGTGGTGATCGCAATATTGCAGATACCGAATATCTAACTCGTGAACTTGCGAGCCTTCGTATTGCATTGGGAGATGTATCAACTCGCGATTACATTCGTAACGAGCTTGAAGATTTTGCAAAAGAAATTGTGCAAGAGCTACGCAAGCCCGAGTCTGACTCCAAGTAAAGATCCTTGGCGAATCACTAACTTCTCGACAATCTCCTGAATTGCTTTTGCGCTCTGACTTGTAGGTGCGCTAATAACAACAGGCGTGCCCTCATCGCCACCCTCGCGCAAATCAACATTAAATGGCACCTTACCCATAAGTGGAACATCTGCTCCCACCAAAGTGGAGAGTCTGCGTGAGGTCTCTTCTCCCCCGCCGGTGCCGAAGAGGGCCATTTCTTCACCGCACTTGGAGCAAGCAACGGCTGACATATTTTCGATAACACCAATGACTCGTTGATGAATTTGGTGAGCGATTCGTCCAGCACGTTCTGCTACCTCAGCAGCCGCAACTTGTGGAGTTGTTATAACAACAATCTCTGATGTTGGAATTAATTGACCTAATGAAATTGCAAGGTCACCAGTGCCGGGAGGGAGATCAATAAAGAGAATATCGAGATCACCCCAATACGCATCAGAGAGAAGTTGCTCTAGTACGCGGTGCAGAAGTGGGCCACGATAAGCAATTGCATCAGAGCGCTCTGGCTTAAACATCTCCATAGAAACTACTTTTACACCGAATGATTCGAGTGGGATAAACATTTGGTCGATTGCTGTTGGTCGCTGACCCATAAGCCCCATCAAGCGCGGAATTGAGTGTCCGTAGACATCGGCATCAAGGATTCCCACCCGGAGTCCTCTCTGAGCTGCAGCCACTGCAAGATTTGCAGTAAGCGAAGATTTACCGACGCCACCTTTACCAGAGGCAACTCCGATAACTCGCGTCAGTGAATCTGCTTGAGCAAATGAGATAAAAGCTTCACGCCCATTGCGAAGCAGTTTCTTAATGTTTGCGCGCTGTTCTTCATTCATAACACCGAACTCAATTTTTACAGTTGAAACTCCGGCGACGGTAAGCACGGCTTTCTCGATGTCGCTCGTAAGGCGATCCTTCATTGGGCAACCGGAAATCGTTAGAAGAATTTTTAGATCGACCGTCGCACCAGATTGAGATATGGATTCGACCATACCAAGTTCAGTTATTGAACGGTGAAGCTCAGGATCATTTACCTTGCTAAGGGCTTCATGTATAAGAGATGTATCGCTCATAGAAGATCTGGATCGATCTTGTTTTCAGGACGCTTTAAGACTCTAGTTGGCTCGTCTTCAAGTGCTGATTCAAGCTGCTTTTTAACAAAAGTCTTTGGATTCAGATCAGATGGCTGAAGATCTTCAAAACCAGGGCCTAGATTCTCTTTTAGCTCATTTGTTGCAGTTGTTGCAAGGGTGCGCAACTTTTTTACAACTTTTGCTGCTTCTACTGCAAACTGTGGCAGCTTTTCTGGTCCAATGAGAATCATTGCAAGAATTGCAAGACCAATGATTTCGCCGGCACCAAAGTCGAAGAACATGCGAGAACCTTATCGCCCTACTCGGCCGCTGTCAGGATGAGCGTAACTTTGTAGCTCTTACCTGCACGGATATAAGTAATGTCGACTGAATCTCCAACATCATGGGAGCGAACCGCAACAATGAGTTCTTCGGGCGCAGTTATGGCTCGACCATCAAATTCTGTAATGAGATCACCTGGCTTAATTCCCGCCTTTGCAGCTGGACCACCTGGCAAGATTGCATTGCTCTTAGAAGAAACTACTGCACCTTTACCGCTTACAGTCATATCAACTTGTACGCCAATAATTGGATAAGTTGCTTTGCCGCTCTTAATTAATTGTTCTGCTGTCTTGCGTGCTTGATTAATTGGAATTGCAAATCCAAGTCCAATGGAACCAGTCTGCGATCCCATAGAAGCACCTAAAGTGGCAATAGCAGAATTCACACCAATCACAGCACCGGTGGCATCAACAAGTGGGCCACCCGAATTACCAGGGTTAATGGCTGCATCTGTTTGGAGTGCGTTGATAAATGAATTATCTAAGAGGGATTCTCCTGCAGTGACTGCGCGGTCTTTTGCGCTAATAATTCCAAGCGTCACGGTGCCTTGAAGACCTAACGGAGATCCGATTGCTAAGACCGAATCTCCCACAGCAACTTTGTCACTATCTCCAAATTGAAGCGCAGTTAAATTGCGATTTGAAATTCTAAGGACTGCCAAATCATAAGAAGCATCGCGGCCAACAACGCTTGCATCATAAGACGAGCCATCTTGCAGGCGAACAGTTATTGCACCACCGCTTTTGACGGCAGCGGCAATTACGTGATTATTGGTCAAAATGTAGCCATCGCTTGAAATTACAAAACCAGAACCAGTTGCGCCTCCATCGCTATCTTTAGCGTCGATTGATACAACAGATGGCAGAACGCGTTTAGCAATTCCAGCAACAGAGTCTGCTGGTCTTTCGATGGTTGAAGAAGACTTGACTAGACGCGTGGAGTAACCAAAGAGTGATCCGGTAGAAGATGCTCCAAAAATGCCAGCAACAACTCCAACAACTAAAGCAAGTACAAGTGCGTTACGAAGAGAAATACTCTTTCCGGAGGAATTTGGAGCTCCCCACCAAGGACCTTGGCTATTGAAGTTGGACATGGCTCTATTTTGCTACAACTTAGTTGCGAGCAACAACCCATCACCAATTGGAATAAGTGTTGTAGCCCATACTTCGTTATCTGCTTTAAGCGCTTTGCCGGCTTCACGAAGTGCAACGGTCTTTGGGTCTCGCTGCGCGGGGTCAGAAACTTTTCCGCCTCCAAAGAAATTGTCCACAACGAAGACTCCGCCACTTCTGAGAATTCTCTGAGCTTCAGAAATTGCATATGTTAGATCTTCCGGATTATGACGGTAAATCACGAGATCGTATGCACGATCGGTGAGCTTGGTCATTACTTCCATTACGGGATTTGTTATTAATCGAAACCTTGACGGAACAATATCTGCATCTGCAAAAGCAATTCTTGCAATTGAAGTGTGTTCAGCCTCATCATCGATCGAAGTAAGCGTTCCGGACTTAAGCATTCCATTTAGAAGCCAGAGTGCACCGACGCCAGAACCAGTTCCAATTTCTACAACCGATTGGGCTTTAAGGAGATGAGCAAGGAAAGAAAGATATGAACCTGCACCTTGAGTGATGTCATGCGTTCCAACTTCTACCCCACGTGCACGAGCTGCGATCTTGACCGCATCCTCAGATATAAAGCCCTCTGCATAGGAGTGCGGATCGATAATCATGAGAGAGACAATATCCAATCAACGAGCAAACGGACGCCATATCCAGTCCCGCCCTTAGGATTTTCTCCAGAATCTGCATCACTACGCCCGGTTCCGGCAATATCCAAGTGAATCCACTTGCGTTCGCCAACAAATTGTTCAAGGTAAAGAGCGCCAATTAATGATCCGCCAGAATACTTGCGTTTTTTTCCATTGTGATTGAGATCCGCAACATCGCTTTCGAGTGAATCAAAATACTCATCAACCAGCGGCATATGCCAGACACGGTCGCCAGATATTTCACCAATTTCACTTAACTCGCGAGCAAGTTTGTTATCCCGTGTGTACATCGCGGCATATTGGCGTCCCAAACCAAGCGTTGCAGCGCCAGTTAGGGTCGCAATATCTACTAGGTAATCAGGATCGAGTTTCTTATCTGCATAGGCAAGTCCATCTGCCAAGACGAGACGACCTTCCGAATCTGTATTGATAATTTCAACTGTTGTTCCGTTGTACTGAGTAATAACATCAGATGGTCGTTGTGCTGTTCCAGAGAGTGCATTCTCGGCAAGCATCATTAAGCCAGTTACTCGTACATTTGGCTGCAAATCCGCAATGGCAGCGATTGTGCCAAGTACTGCAGCCGATCCAGCCATATCGCTCTTCATTGGAGCCATTAAGTCGTAAGGACGCTTTAGTGAAACTCCGCCAGTATCGTAAGTGATTCCTTTTCCAACAATAACAACATGAGGAAGGGCGGTTGCTCCCTTTATTTTTGACTGAGAAATCTTCTTTGGAATATACGAGACCTCAACAAAACGTGGGCCGGGATCTGGAGATGACATTCCAACTGCAACAAGTCCGCCAAATTTTGTGATTTCTTTTCCAGAAAGAACTCGAATTGTTAGTCCTTTACTCGTTGCGACTTTCTTAGCTTCCTGTGCAATCCAGAGCGGATTCTTGATATTTGAAGGCGTATGAATGAGATCACGAGTAAGGACTACAGAAGCAGCGATCGCATTCGCTTCCGCCATAGCCAAATCTTCTTCAGTAGCAATAGTGAAGGTAGGAATTTCAACTGGTGCAGATGTCTTGAGATTCCATGTGTATGCACCAAGAACTAACGAAATTGCATGAGCTTTTACCTCAAACTTTTTTGATGCCAAAACTGTCACGAGATTTAAAGCTTTACCTCGGACTTTACGCCCTAGCGCCGCGCCTGCTGCACGAAAATCTTTCAGAGATTGATCGCCAAGTCCGACTAAGTAAATACGATCCATCTCGACATCGTCATGCAGTACTGGTATTTCATATAATTCTCCGGCTTTTCCGGAAGGTGAGAAAAATGCGATTTCATCAAGGAGGTTGATCTCAAAATATTTTTCAATTGAAGAAATGAGCGAACTTTTGCCCACCATTTCAAATTCACCATCTGAATTTTTAATAAAACCAAGTGCAAGAACATCGCCTCCAATAATCGAAGCGAGTTCTGGTTTTACAGAATGGAGAATTTCGAAAGCCTTACTTCTTGATAAGTGCTACTGCGGCTTCAAGAGCGGCGCTGAGATTGTTGGCCTCTTGAGGATTGAGCTCGACTACAAGTCGGCCTCCCCCTTCGAGTGGAATGCGCATCACTAGTGAGCGAGCTTCTTTGGTAACTTCCATCGGACCATCACCAGTGCGGGGTTTCATTGCAGCCATTGGATAAGTATCCCGCACTCAACCCCAGTTACGGAAATCGGATTTTGGCAAGTGCTTCGGCAAATAAGCGTGCTTAGAGGCCGAGTTGGGCGGTAATCCTTCGTTTTCCAGCATCGATCAGCGCGGTAACCGACCTTTCAGGTACATGAAGTATTTCTGCGATTTCTGAAGAGCTCATGGCCTTGAGATAGTGCAATGTCAAAATTATTCGCTCCTCTTCCGGCAGAGCAGAAATCAATTCTGCAATCGTCCGAGAGGCGCTCATAGGGATAGAGATTACTCCAGTAGGCGAGCAAATCGGGCGAGAGAAATCTTTACACCGAGCACAATAAAGGGGCGCATTGCGTAGAAGAGCGCTGCGGGCGCTTGGATCTCTTCGGACCAATGAAAAATCGAGTTCTGGGAGTCGACCTTTTCAACTACAAACGAACCGGTACCTTTAATAATGGAGCCGTGATGAATTACATCGCAACGAAATGGTGGCTCCCACAGAGTTACCTTCATCAAATCAAGAACACCTAATTGTTTTCCCCACGGATAAAATTTATAGAACGGACCCGTGAATGCCGCGATAGTTGTTCCAACTCCCTCGTGTTTTTCACTTGTTACCCAAACTTTAGTCTGTAACATCCAATTGCTCTGTCCACTCCAATCAGCAATTGAATCCCAAACTTTTTCAGCTGGAGCCTTGATCAATAAAGAAATTGCTAATGAATTACTTCTCATGATGAGCCGTTATGAATTGCATAGTTTCTTCGATAGTGGTCGCCCATAAAACTAAGTCACGCATTCCTGGTTTTACAAATTTTTGATCTTCTAAATCTATGACAAGTTCGTGCAATTTTTTATAGACCCCGTACGGATCGAGAATAACAATTGGTTTGTTATGAAAACCTAAATATCGACCAACCCAAATCTCGATGAGTTCTTCAAGAGTTCCGAGTCCGCCGGGAAGTGCAATAAAGGCATCTGCGAGTTCTTCAATCTTTCCCTTACGCGTGCGCATGGAATCTACAATTACGAGCTCATCACTATCGTGATCTGCGAATTCAATATCTACCAATAACTGCGGAATGATTCCGATTGTCCTTCCGCCCTTGCTACGAGCTCCACGCGAAATCGCTCCCATTGATGAGATATGACCACCACCAGAAACAAGGTCGGCCCCCGCCGAAGCAATAGCTGCACCAAGTTCGAATGAGAGATCAATAAACTTAGGGTCAATCGTGGGTGACGAAGAGCAATAGACGGCTATGCGCATGCGCAGAAGGATACGGGTAATTACCGATATCCTTAAGCCATGTCGTCACTTGCACATGGTCATGGAATTGCAACATTTGCTGGAACTACAGTTTTAGATGTCTGGTTCCCCGCACCTGCACTTGGTGCGCTTACCGGCTCTCCCGATTCTGCACTCTTGGCACTTGCAACACCTGATTCTGATCGTGGTGTTACGCGTGAAATAGTTTCAATAGAAATCGATCTCACAAAAGCTCCTACAAATGCGCAAGATGCTTATCTGCGACTTCATTTACTTTCTCATCGCCTGGTAAAACCACACGGACAATCACTTGATGGAATTTTTGGTTTGCTAAGTAACGTTGTTTGGACTTCAGTCGGTCCATGCGCTGTTGAAGGATTTGAAATCACGCGCGCGCGACTAAAAGCTAAACACGGATCGGTGACAGTATTTAGCGTAGATAAATTCCCTCGTATGGTTGATTACGTTATTCCTTCAGGAGTTCGCATTGCTGATGCCGATCGAGTGCGTCTTGGTGCCTACTTGTCTACAGGAACCACGATCATGCATGAGGGCTTTGTGAACTTCAACGCCGGAACACTCGGCACTTCAATGGTCGAAGGGCGTATATCTGCGGGCGTTGTAGTTGGAGACGGTACCGATGTCGGTGGCGGAGCTTCAATCATGGGAACTCTTAGCGGTGGCGGAAAAGAAGTTATTTCTATAGGAGAAAAGTGCCTTCTTGGTGCAAATTCTGGTCTTGGTATCTCACTTGGAAACAATTGTGTAATAGAGGCTGGGACTTACATAACTGCTGCAGCGAAAGTAAAACTTCCAGATGGTCAGGTTGTAAAAGCTGGAACACTTTCAGGCGCAAACGACCTGCTCTTCCGTCGCAATTCACTAACTGGTGGGCTTGAAGTTGTTATGCGCACCGGTACATGGGGCGGACTTAATTCTGTTCTTCACGCCAACTAATCTTAATAATTTAATTTTAGTGAGGAAGCACCTTATGGTGCAGGCGTAAACCAAGGTGAAGGTAATTTAGCTCTACTTCTGAAGGTATCCCCACGCACCATTTGTGTAACTCCGTCACGAGAGGTTCCCTTGATCCACGTTACTGCTCCTGCAGAATTTCTTGAGATTATTTCGAGCGAAACCACATTAGGTAAGCCAAATGCAGCAGCGACAAGTGCTTGCGTTGCAGAAGCGCTCCAGTTAGCGAAACGAGGATTTAAAGCAGTTGTGACGCTTGCGGTATCCGCAACTGATTGTGTGTAGCTGGTATATCCACCCCAGGCATCTGCCGAAGATTGAGTTGCTCCTCCTGATGATGAAAAGAAGTACGCCTGAATAGGATTGCCATCACTTAATATTGCGAGCCCAGTCGAGGTATCAACAACGGTACGCAAAACAGCTGCACGCCATAGCTTGCCAACTTTCGCTTCACCTTCTTTTGCATAGCCCACGAAATTTTGATCTGCGATGTGTGAATACAAATGGCAATCGCAAGAGCCTTTGATGGACCCCATCTTAGAAAGCGCATAACTTCGAGATGCAATCGTTTGCGCCTCTAAAACAGCCGCTGGCCACGAAGTAGAAATCTCGCTAATTCCAAGTAAGTACTCGTCATGCAATGAGAGTGAGTTTGTCACCTCAAGAGCGCCTTTAACTACCTTGATTTGTATGAACCCATAACGGAAGCGTTCTGTCGTACCTGACTCGGTAACAGTGACCAGCGGGGTTGATCCACCACTCCAGCGAAGGGTTAATAGCGATGAGTTATAGCCTTTAATGCTTTTTGCATCAGCAGATAGTGACAGTGTAAGTTTCTTTTTATTCGCAACTGTTGAAATAAGAACATCACCTGAAAATAACTGTAATGAAGTGCCAGATGATGTGGTTGAGAAAATTACGCTCTTAAGTGCATGGCCGATATTGACACGAATTGTTGCGGTATCAATTACCGGGGCAATCACAACATCCTTGTAGTAATAATTAAGAATCGCTGTTGCGCTATCGCCTTGCACCGCACGTTCTCTTGCACCGATTTGGCTCATTCCGACGCCATGGCCATATCCAGAACCTGTAAATGAAAAAGTTGAAGGAATATCCACACCACGTGCAGGAG
>CAFBLZ010000006.1_pt1 | contig 22421 bp, 24 predicted proteins | sample 7268341 | NCBI WGS metagenome assembly CAFBLZ01 (sample SAMEA6814048, study PRJEB35770) | freshwater metagenome | biome: Freshwater; feature: Freshwater reservoir; material: water | place: Czech Republic | collected 2017-05-23 | depth 30m m
AATGCTGAAATCTTAGGGGGTCGGTTGGCTACTACTAAGTTTGACGCTAAAAATAATGGAGCCCCCTATCCGATTTGAACGGATGACCTGCTCATTACAAGTGAGCTGCTCTACCACTGAGCTAAGGAGGCGTACTGCTTTTTGAACGGCGTAATTATGACAGTTAAAACCCAATTATAAAAATTGCGTTTACACCGTATAAAAAGAGGCGATTTTTACGGTTGGAGAGTGAATCAACTGTCACTCCTTGCTTAAGCATGGCAAGATTCCAGCATGTTGCCTAACTACTGGATGAGCCCTGAGACCAACGCGATCAATCGGCTACCAATGCTTAATATTGAGCATTACGAGAAGCTCTCACTTGATGGCACTTGGCGTTTTCAATTGTTACGTAAGCCAACTGATTCTGTTCGCAAACGTTGGTCTTCGATTCCGGTACCTGGTCTGTGGACGATGCAACCTGAGAGCAACGTTTTCTTTGATAAACCAATCTACACAAATACGCAAATGCCCTTTGATCACACTCCCCCAAATGTTCCGGAAGAAAACCCAACTGGAATTTACGAACGTGACTTTGAGATTCCAGGATCATGGCAGGGCAAGCGAGTTGTTCTTCACCTCGGAGGATACGAATCCGTTGCTCTTATTTGGGTAAACGGTTTAACTGTTGGGCTAACAAAAGATTCTCGATTAGCTGCAGAGTTTGATATTACAAAATTCCTTAAAGCTGGACGAAATACAATTCGTATTGATGTCACTAAATGGTCTGATGCCACTTACATTGAAGATCAAGATCAGTGGTGGCATGGAGGCATTACTCGTTCAGTAAAGTTGTATGCCACTAATGAAGTTTTTATCGAACGTTTTTACGCAACTGCGGAATTGAAGGCAGATAATTCAACTGGAACGCTAAAAGTTGATGCTTACATCGGTTCTGTAAATGACAAACCAACTGCTGGATACACGCTACGCACTCATGTTGAAGAATTTGCTAAGGTAAAGAGCGCTTCAATGAGTGGTTCTATACATTCAATTTCTGCGCCAATCTGGACTGAGATGCCAGAAGAACTTCGTCATGCGAGCAAAGACTTTTTTGTTGGAACTTATTGGAATGGCGGGATGCCAAAGCCACTTCAAGATGCGCTGCGAAAAGTTGAGCCACCTACGCCTGGACGGATAGTTCTAGAGACAACAATCCCTAAGGTCACGCCTTGGTCAGCGGAAAACCCCGTTCTATACACGCTTAATATTGAGTTATTGGATCCGGACGGCCATGTGGTTCAGGTTTCAAATCAGAAAATTGGCTTTAGAAGTACCGTCGTAAAGGGTCGAGATTTCTTAGTTAATGGACAACCGGTAATTTTCTATGGTGTTAATCGCCATGACTTTAATCGATTTACCGGTCGCGCACTCACTCGCGATGACATGCGACAGGATTTACTCGAGCTCAAGCGCTGGAATTTCAATGCTGTTCGAACTTCACATTATCCAAACGATGCAGCGTTTCTCGATCTCTGTGACGAGCTTGGTTTCTACGTTATAGGTGAAGCAAATATTGAATCACATGCTTTTTACGATTCAATTTGCAATGACCCTCGTTACTTAGCTGCATTTGTCGAACGTGTTGGGCGTATGGTCGAGCGCGATATTCACCATCCATCAGTTGTGATGTGGTCACTTGGTAATGAATCTGGAAAAGGAATCAATCACGAAGCTGCCGCTGCCTACGCTCGCGCAGCAGATCCTTCTCGCCCATTGCATTATGAAGGTGCAATTCGTGGAGACTGGCGCTTTGGACATTCACTCACCGATGTCATCTGCCCTATGTACCCATCAATTGCTGCAATTATTGATTACGCAAAATCAGGGAAGCAAGATCGTCCATTAATTATGTGCGAGTACTCCCACGCAATGGGCAATTCAAATGGAACATTGGCCGAATACTGGAAAGCGATTGAATCTCTTCCCGGTCTACAAGGTGGCTTTATCTGGGAATTCTGGGACCACGGTCCTGATCAATTAATGGCGGATGGAACAACGCGCTCTGCCTACGGTGGAGATTATGGAGAAACCAAGCATGATGGAAATTTCTGCTGTGATGGCATGGTCTTTCCAGATCGCACTGCAAAGCCTGCAATGCACGAGTTTAAATATTTAGCTGCTCCTGCAATTATCGCTTCAACAAAAGCCTCTTCTGGGCAATTTACAATCTTTAACAAGCAGTTCTTCTCCGATATCTCTGGCTTTGATGTTCTCTGGGCGATTACCCGCGATGGCATTGTCGTAGATGGCGGACGCGTAAAGCTTCCTGCCGTGGGACCGCGTAAAACAGGTCGTTTTACAGTTAAATCTGCAGCCCTTCTAACGCCAGATGGCAAAGGCGAACGTTCAATCACCTTCACCATTTTACGGAAGAGCAGCACCGCATGGGCGCCGGCATCGAGTGAAATTGGCTGGAATCAATTTCCACTTCCATCAAAGGCAGAGTCAATTCCAGTCGGTGCAACTAATGAACACTTTGAAGCATCGGTTAATGAATCTGGTGAAGTTGTAGTCCCTTACGGTGTTTATGCACCTGAGCTTTCTCTCTGGCGCGCACCTACGGATAATGACCGCATCGGTCATATCTCAACCAAGTGGGAGCGCTACGGAATTCGCGAACTCACTCGAATAGATTGCATGATTACTGAAACTTCAAAATCTCGCAAAGTCACAAGTGTTTGGGAGACCAGCACTGGATTTAAGATCAAACAAAGTCAAGTAATTACACCTGTCGAGGGTGGTTTTACAGTCAAGGAAACAATTGTTGTTCCTAAACAGTTAGAAGATTTAGCGCGCGTTGGAATCAATCTTGAAATTGACGGTGCGCTAGATACTTACACCTACTTTGGTTCAGGTCCGCACGAGTCCTATCCAGATCGCAAGATTGGTCGCATCCATCGTTGGGTTTCATCGGTTGCTGCGCAATATGTACCGTATGTTCGCCCACAAGAAAATGGCGGACATGTCGGCGTTCGCTGGTTCGAGCTAACCGGTAATGATGGACATGGTGTGCGATTTGATTTAGATAAACCACGTCAAGTATCTGTAACACCGAATCGTGCTGAAGAACTTGCAGATAAAACTCATAACGTTGAGATAGAGCCGTCTGGAACAGCAGTTGTACATATCGATGCCGCACATCGTGGTGTTGGAACAGCATCATGTGGTCCAGATACGCTGCCTCAATACATAGTCGGTGGTGGTACTTATACCTTCAGTTGGACGGTTCGAGTTATTTAATTGGCCATGAGATGGGCGCGGGATATTTTGCACTGCGTCCATCACCGGAAGATTTACCTTGCAGGCGACGCAAAATCCAAGGTATAACAAAGACGAATACCCATAAAACCCCTGTAATACGCTCCTTTATCCAGGGAGTCTTCTCTGCCGGAGGTAATGGAATTCTCCATGCTGCATCATATGGATAACCCAATATCTCTAAAACTCCGTGGGAGACTCGCCAATGGCCTTCTGCGTTGAGATGCAAGCGATCAAAGGCTAAGAAACGATTATCTTTAAAGAAATCTAAATCATTTGCATCCGAGACAATTGCTCCGACTTCACGTCCAATTTCCCAAACAGCTTTATTAAATTCTGAAAATCTTGCTTTCCAGATATCAGAGCCTTTACCTTTATTGCCGGTATCTTCAAGGACTGTAAATAAAAGAATTGTTGCACCTGAAGCTGCGAGTTTGCGAACTCCGCTCTGATACTTGGCAATAGTTACGGCTGCGTCATAACCGGGACGGAGTGCGTCATTGGCACCTGCATGAAATGAAATTAACGTATCTTTGCCGGTAACAAATTTAATTGCCTCAGGAACTTGAATATCAACTACTTGGGCTACTAATTTTCCACGAATTGCTAAATTAGCATAAGTGAAATTTTCGCTATGCAGAGCCATCTCATCAGCTACGCGATCTGCCCAACCACGATAATTTCCATTGATGACCTCATCGGTCATGCCCTCGCTATACGAGTCTCCACAGACGATAAATCGGTTGTATGCCATTTTTAACCTTTGCGGCGTTGCTCATCAATCCAGAACAATGTGATTGATGTAGCAACTGATGCGTTGAGTGATTCAGTTGTCGAACTAATTGGAATTGAAACGATGAGGTCGCACTTTTCGCGTGTTAAACGTGCAAGGCCTTTTCCTTCAGATCCAACAATGATCATAAGATCTTCGGTAGCAACCTTCATTCCTGACAGCTCAACATCTGAGTCGCCATCGAGGCCAACTACAAACATTCCACGCTTCTTTGCATCATCAATTGTGCGAGCCAAGTTTGTTACCTGCGCGATTGGCAGACGAGCCGCGGCGCCAGCTGAGCTCTTCCAAGCCGAGGCGGTAATTGCTGCTGCTCTACGCTCAGGAATGATGACTCCAGAAGCGCCAAATGCTGCTGCAGAACGAACTACCGCACCGAGGTTACGAGGATCGGTAACGCCATCTAGGGCAACGATTAATTTTGCACCCTTTGCGCGGTCACAAATTTCTTCATAACTTGAGTACTGGAAAGGTTTAATGCCGAGAATAATTCCCTGGCTATTTGGCGCGATCGTTTCTAGCTGAGCACGGTGAACCTCTTTGATTTGAAGTCCTTGATTAAGCGCGAGCTGAAGTGATTCTGCAATGCGATCATCGATATCAACACCGCGCGCAACCATTATTTCAGTTGATGGAACTTGTTCGCGAAGTGCTTCAAGAACAGCATTACGACCAGAGACTATTTCACCCTTTGGCATCTCTGACTTTGGCATGCGCGCTGCTGCAGGACGCTTTTCAGCAGAACTCTCTGCACGCTTCTTTGCTTTATGAGCTGCGTGATATGGACGGTCCTCCGCCTTAGGTGTTGGACCTTTACCTTCTAAGCCGCGCTTGCGATTTCCGCCAGAGCCAACTTGTGGCCCTTTCTTAGATTTGCGAACTGCTCCACGGGGTTTTGAGTTTCCAGCCATTATGAACCACTTCCTTCAGACTTACGTGAAATCGACCATCGTGGTCCTTGCGCTGTATCTTCGATAACTATTCCGAGAGAAGTTAATCCATCACGAATCGCATCTGAGCTTTCAAAATCTTTACGTAGTCGAGCTGCCTCGCGTTGAGAAAGTGCAAGCTTGATGGTGCCATCAAGTGCCGCGGTTAAATCATCACCAGTATTTCCAGCTGCAAATGCTGGATCGAACGGATCGCAACCAAGTACTTCTAGAGCACCACGAATTTCATTTGCAGATGTAGCAATTACAGCTTTATCGCCAGATGTAATGGCTGAGTTTCCAAGCCGAAGTGCCTCTGAAATAGATGCGAGAGCAGTTGGTACCGCTAAATCATCATTCATCGCATCGATAAAAGCCTTGCCCAGCAATGGCGTTGGCTGATTGCCTAGAATTTCGGCTGAACGGAGCAAGAAAGCCTCAATACGGCGAAATGCTGTTGCAGATTCAGCAAGAGCTTCATGAGAAAACTCGAGCATCGAACGGTAATGCGCAGAACCTAAGTACCAACGTAATTCAATTCCGCGGACCGTCTTAAGAAGTTCTTGCACCTGAAGTGAATTGCCCAAAGATTTGGACATTTTCTCACCTGATGCCGTTACCCAAGCATTGTGCATCCAGCGTTGAGCAAATCCATAACCTGCAGCTTCTGATTGTGCGATTTCATTTTCGTGGTGAGGGAAAATCAAATCTAAACCACCACCGTGAATATCAAAACTTTCACCTAAGTACGCCTGTGCCATTGCAGAGCATTCAAGGTGCCAACCTGGGCGACCTGGTCCCCATGGAGTTGGCCATGATGGATCTCCTGGCTTTGCTGCTTTCCAAAGTGCGAAATCGCGAACATCTCTTTTATTAGTTTCATCAGCATCGGCTGCTGGTTGTAGATCATCAAGCTTTTGTCGTGAAAGCGTTAAGTACGATTCGAGTTTGCGGACTTCAAGATATACATCTCCATTACCGGGCGCATAAGCCATGCCGCGATCAATTAAAAGTTGCATCAACTCAATCATCTGAGTGATGTGACCCGTCGCGCGAGGTTCGTAAGTTGGAGGTAGAACATTGAGAGCTGCGTATGCATCTGTAAATGCGCGCTCGTACTTCATTGCAAGCGCCCACCAAGGCATTTCTTCATGAACTGCCTTATGCAAAATCTTGTCATCGATATCTGTGACGTTTCGAATAAAGGTAACGTTTAATCCACTCTTTGTTAGCCAACGGCGCAGGATGTCGAAATTTACGCCAGAGCGTACGTGGCCAATATGTGGAGGCGCTTGAACGGTTGCACCGCAGAGATAAATACCTACTTCACCCTCTTTGATGGGGGTAAATGGGGAGGTGGTTCGCGACTGGGTGTCGTATAAATTTAGCGAACTCATTGGGCAATTCTAACCTGCAGGATGCAATGCGAGTTCACGAGCAGGGGTGGCAGGCTTTGTGTTACTTAAAAACAAGCGCTGAAGCGATAGCTGCGATGCCCTTGCCTTCGCCAGTGAGGCCCATACCATCTGTTGTTGTCGCAAGTATGGATACCGAAACTCCGCCTAACGCATGAGAAAGCGCCGCAATTGCCTCAGCTCTACGCGCACCAATGCGCGGACGATTTCCAATGATCTGAACTGTGACATTTGAAATTAAATATCCTGCATCGGTCACAATCTTTAGAGTTTCTTGCAACAGTTGCGTGCCTGTTGCGCCAGCATATTCTGGACGAGATGTTCCGAAGTTACTTCCTAAATCTCCGGTGCTAGTTGCAGCAAAGAGCGCATCACAAATTGCATGCGCCGCAACATCGCCATCAGAATGCCCATCAACACCAACTTCGCCGGGCCATAAAAGACCTGCAAGCCATAACTCTCGCCCTTCACCAAATGCGTGTGCGTCGACTCCAACACCCGTACGAAATGATGATGCATTACCTAAAAATGTTGCTGCGATTGCAAGATCTGATGGGTTTGTAATTTTTAGTGCGCAATCTTCACCTGCGATCACAAGGACATTGTGGCCAAGGTTTGCTACAAGTACTGCATCATCAGTTACGTCGCGCGAATTTGCATGTGCAGCTTTTAAAACTGAGTACGCAAACCCCTGTGGCGTCTGTACTTGACGCAATGATGATCGCTCTGGGGATTCAAGGACATATCCATCTGCATCTACTACCTTCAAAGTATTCACTTCGGGAAGGCCAGGAATTACTGCGACTTCTCCAGCTTTCAATGAAGAGATAACTCTTGATGTCATTTCGGTACTTGCGAGTGCACGAGCGGCGTCATGGACCAAGACAAATTCGGTTTCAGCAACCACTGCAGCTAAACCAAGACTCACGGATTCAGAGCGTGTGGAACCGCCTGTTACAACGGTGATTTCATCGCCAACCAGTTCTGCAATCTGCTTTTCAAATCCGGCTGGAGCAGTAACGATAATTTGATCTACGAGAGGTGCAAGATTTGCAATTGCATGTTGTAGAAGTGTTTTATCTCCGAGGTGAATAAGCGCCTTTGGAATTGGCGCACCAAAACGTTCGCCACTGCCTGCTGCAGCAATTATTGCGGCGATCATGAGAAGTGATTAAGAAGCGAGAACCTCGTCAAGGAGAGTTGCAGCCTTCTCTTCATCAGTGCGCTCTGCAAGTGCGAGCTCTGATACGAGAATCTGCTTCGCCTTGGCGAGCATACGCTTTTCACCAGCTGAGAGACCGCGGTCGAGATCGCGGCGATAAAGATCGCGAACTACTTCAGCAACTTTAATAACATCACCTGATGCAAGCTTTTCAAGGTTAGCCTTGTAACGGCGTGACCAGTTTGTTGGCTCTTCTGTGTAAGGCTGACGAAGTACGTTGAACACACGGTCAAGGCCTGCTGAATCAACAACATCACGAACACCAACTAGATCAACATTATCTGCAGGAACGCGGACTGTGAGATCGCCCTGTGCAACCTTTAGAACGAGATATGTTCTTTCTTCACCCTTTATAACGCGGGTTTCGATTGCTTCGATAAGTGCTGCACCGTGATGAGGATAAACAACGGTTTCGCCGACCTTAAATGTCATGGAGCGCCTCTCGAAATGCTGAGTCGTACTACTGGGGATTGAGGGTCAATTCTACCAGCGAACTCGCCATCAGAAAACCCCAGTTAAATGGGCTGAAAGAGGCGTCAATAAATGGTTTGCGAACATGAGATAATCGTGCCATGCGTCTAATGACAAAAGTTGCAATCACAACAATTTCTTCTGCACTCGCACTTTCTTTGACAGCATGCAGCGGATCTGGTCCAAATGCTGCAACTCGTTTAATTAATCGCGTAACAGATGGCGCAGAAGCTGTCGTAAATACAGATGGCAGCGATATCCGAATCAGCAATTTACTCCTCGTCGCTACAGAAGACGGCTCAGCAGTTTTAGTTGGTCATATTGTTAGCCGCACCATAGAGAGTGACAAGCTTCTTGGAATTTCTGTGGGTGGCTCAAGTGCTTCAATTACAGGTCTCACCGATCTCAAGACTAATGCTCCAATCCATTTTGAAGGTGACAATGCAAATGCGAAAGCAGTATTTGCTGGTGTCAATCCAATCGCAGGTTCAACTGTTGAAGTAAATCTTGGTTTTGCTCGTGCGGGCTTAGTAACAGTTCGCGCAATTATTCGCGATCAGCGCGATATTTACGCCGGAATCACTTCTGGCGCAGCTCCTGTATTAACAGAAGCTAAGTAACTCTTTTAAAAACGTCCGCCGGATGTCGTATCTTGGCTTAGACGTTGTGAGATATAAATCGGAATAATCGAAATCACAACTAACGTTGCTGCCACCACATTCACTATTGGTGCCTGATTCGGGCGGAAAAGATTGTTATAAATCCAAATTGGTAGCGTTTGAATTCCGGGTCCAGCAGTAAAAGTTGTCACGACGATTTCATCAAACGAGAGACCAAAAGCAAGCAATCCCCCTGCAAATAGCGCCGACGCCAGGTTAGGGAGCGTAATTAAGCGAAAAGTAGTCATCCCATTTGCGCCAAGATCCATAGAGGCCTCCTGCAAACTTGTTCCCATTCGATTAAGACGGGCGATTGCATTGTTATAAACCACCACGATGCAAAATGTTGCATGGCCAACAATTACAGTAAAGAGTCCTGTTGATATTCCAAGTTGCTTGGTAAATGCATTATTTAGCGCGATACCAGTGACGATTCCGGGCAGAGAAATAGGCAGAACAACTAAAAGTGAGATTGTTTCGCGGCCAAAGAAACTGTATCTAGAGACAGCAAAAGCGAGGGCGGTACCTAAAAGCAATGCAATTACAGTTGCTGATGCACCGGCTAAGAGCGACCATTTGATTGCTTCTCGCACGCCAGTATTTACAGCTGCTTTACTCCACCACTCTGTTGTGAGGTGTGAAGGTGGCCAACTAAATGTTTTGCTCGCATTAAAAGAATTAGTGATCACCACAAAAAGTGGCAGGTAGATGAAAGTCAGACCAACACCTAAGAGCGCAGCCAAGATGCGACGAGCGGTTCGGGAGATAGTCATTACATGCTCGCCAATGCACCTGTGCGACGGACAACCCATAAATAGATTCCCATTATTAAAACTGGAATCATTGCTATCGTGGCTGCGAATGGGAGATTGATACTAAAGTTTTGATAAACAACATTGCCGAGCATTTGTAATTTTCCACCAAGGATTTGCGCTGTGATGTAGTCACCTAAACTTAGAGAAAATGTGAACATAGACCCGGCAACAATGCTTGGAAAAATGATTGGCAGAACCACTCGCCGAAATGTGTACCAATTGCGTGCGCCAAGATCTCCCGATGCATCAAGTAAGTTATTTGGTAACCGTTCAAAACCAGCATAAATCGGCAAGATCATGTACGGAAGCCAGAGGTAAGAGAGTCCGATAATTATTGCAGGGCCACCAAAACCAGGAGAGTGGATTCCTATCGGACCAAGCAGCCAATCAATCACACCAGTCTCTGGCTCAATCATTGTTCGCCATGCATATATTTTTACTAAATAAGAAGCCCACAGCGGAGTCATCACAAGTGCAACCAAGACTCGTTGTGACTTTGGCTTTGCAAGTTTTGCCATATAAAAAGCCATAGGAATCGCGAAAACAGCGCAGATTAACGTTACCAATGTTGCGATGCCGAGAGTTCGCAGGACCACATTTCGATAGGCAATGTCCGTTAGAACATCTTGAAAATTACCTAAATTAAATTGCTGAATAACATTTCCAGTGAAGCTATCTATTGTGTAGAAAGCTGTAACAAATAAGGCAGTAAGAGCACCTAGGTAAGCAACTACTAGCCATAACAGTGGGGCAGCAAGTAGAGAGGCTAGGCGAAGTCGCGAATTCTTATGCATTGCATTAGAAATCTTTTGCAACATCTACCTAGCCTCTCTTCTTACTGGTTAATACGGGTTTTACCGGTTTGCTAGTTTATGAATTTCTTAAACTAGACCAGGACTTCACCCATTCTGAATAAGGAATGCACTTCACATCAGTGCGACCATCAAGGCAAGCCTCTGTTGGTGTATTCCAGTAGTACACATCTGACCAATATGCATCATCTGATGCATGGAAAGTTGTGCAGTGATTCTTATCAGCTGTTAGATCGCATGACTTAGCATTTGATGGCGCTTCTCCGAACCACTCTGCAACACCAGCATTAGCTTGTGGAGAGATGATGTGGTCCATCCAGAGATATGCACAATTTGGATGCTTTGCCTTGCTGCTGATCATCCAGGTGTCAGACCAGCCTGTTGAACCTTCAGCTGGCTTGATTCCTTCTACCTTTGTTCCTTCACCCTTTGCGAGGTTGATATTTACCTGCCATGTGGTTCCGAGAACTGTTCCACCAGACTTCAGTGAAGCAACATGCTTTAGGTAATCGCCCCAGTATTCGCCGATCAATGGCTTCTGAGCCTCAATGAGCGCTACTGCAGCATCAAACTGCTTTTGATCAAGTGCATATGGATACTTGATGCCAAGGTCTGGCTGAGTATTCATCAAATAAAGAGCAGCATCTGCAATGTAGATTGCAGAGTCGTAAGCAGTGATTTTGCCCTTATATGGTGAATTCACATCAAAGACAGAACCCCATGATGTTGGTGCTGGCTTCACAATGTCTGTGCGGTATGCCAAAAGATTTGCACCGCGACCATGAGGAACGCCATATGAAACTCCATTTACTGAGTTCCAAGGCTGATTCTTCAAGTTATCAAATACATCGGCGTAATTTGTCATTAGGTCGGTATTTACAGGAGCAACATCTCCACCATAAATCAAGCGAAGTGATGCATCACCAGATGCCGATACAACATCGTATTCACCGGTCTTCATTAGAGCGACCATGTCATCAGATGTTGCGCCGTTCTTTACATTAACTTTGCAACCAGTTTCCTTTTCAAAACCTGTTACCCAGTCAACATTTGGATCAGTTGACCCGTTTTCTACATATCCAGCCCATGCCACAATATTTACAGCGCCTTCACCGGCACCAAGTGACTTCATGGCTTCTAATTTAGGTGGTTCATTACTTGCACTATTGCTGGAGCCGCAACTCGAAAGAACAAGCGCGGCAGCACTAGCTATAACAAGCGAAGAAAATAGACGCTTCTTTTGCATCACTGCCTCCATAACAAGGATGCACATCCAGATGTTGGATGTACAAAACCCCGCCCATTACTGGACGAGGAATTCTTTCTCTTTGCTCCACTGAGCTGTTGCTGAATCCCCAACGCTAAGCAGGCCGTCAGGATTTGTTGAAATTAGAGAGGTTCCATCATGACCTTTAAAGCGATAGCGAGTAGTTGAACCAATAAATATCAAATCTGTCACAGTGCCTGCAATTGCACGGCCGGAAGGTGTCGGACTCTTTGTTAGCTGGATGTGTTCTGGGCGAATATTTATGCGAACTCCATCTAGCGTTAATTTATTTGTTTGGCCGACGAATTCGGAGACAAATGCGCTCTGTGGATTTTCATAAATCTCTCGTGGGGTTCCTAATTGTTCAATACGACCATGGTTGAAGACCGCAATGCGATCACTCATTGTCAGGGCTTCCTCTTGATCGTGAGTGACAAAAATAAAAGTGATTCCGACTTCGCGTTGTAACTCTTTAAGCTCTAGCTGCATATGCTCTCGTAATTTGAGATCAAGTGCGCCTAATGGTTCATCAAGTAAAAGAACAGCTGGACGATTAACGAGTGCTCTTGCAAGTGCTACTCGTTGTCGTTGGCCACCTGATAGCTGAGAAGGTTTACGATTTTCATAACCCTCTAATCGAACTTGTTTAAGCGCTTCAAGCGCTCTGTTGTGCCGTTCGCTCTTATCAACACCTTTAACGCGTAATCCGTATTCGATGTTGGTAATTACATCCATGTGCGGAAATAAGGCATAGTCCTGGAAAACAGTATTGACATCACGATCATATGGAGGAAGTTGTGCGACATCTTTATTGCCTAAATAAATTGTTCCAGCATCAGGTTTTTCAAAACCTGCAATCATGCGTAGAACAGTCGTTTTACCTGAACCTGAAGGCCCTAACATGGTGAGAAATTCACCATCTAAAATTTCTAAATCGATTCCAGCAACTGCACGCACCTCACCGAAAGAGCGCGTCAGGCCCTTAATGGAAATCGCTACAGTGGGATTCACATGGCGAGAGTACTCAGGAATTTCTCAGATTTATAGAGGGAAGGCAAAAAACGTACTAGTTGCGCTCCATTTTATATCCCATACCGCGCACGGTCTGGATAAATTCTGGGTTGGCAGGATCGGTCTCAATTTTTGCACGTAAGCGTTTGATGTGAACGTCGAGGGTTTTTGTATCTCCCACATAATCACTTCCCCATACGCGGTCAATTAACTGCATACGAGTTAGAACTCTGCCTGCATTGCGCATTAAGAATTCAAGAAGTTCAAACTCCTTTAAGGGCAATGGGATTTGCTCACCGTTGACGCTAATAATGTGGCGATCAGTATCCATACGCACAGGACCAACTTCGATTGAGGCACCGTCATCTGCACCATCAACAAATTCGCCTCTTCGAAGCACTGCCCTAATGCGTGCAATAAGTTCTCGTGATGAGTATGGCTTCGTTACATAGTCATCTGCACCAAGTTCAAGACCCACCACTTTATCAATCTCAGAATCTTTAGCTGTAAGCATGATGATTGGGACCGCTGATTTTGTCCGTATCTGACGACAAACTTCAGTTCCTGAAAGACCGGGCAACATCAAATCTAGAAGTATGAGGTCTGCACCATTCTTATCGAATTGCGCAATCGCATCAGGGCCAGTTACCGCTACTGAGACCTCGAAGCCTTCTTTACTCAATAAGAAGGCAATTGCCTCTGAGAGAGTCTCTTCATCTTCAACTACGAGGATTCGTGACATTACTGATCTCCATCATCTAAGGAATCATCCGCAATCGGGAGTCTGATTGTGAACGTACTGCCAATGCCAGTCGAACTCCACAGTGAAATATCTCCACCATGATTTCCGATTACATGTTTAACTATTGAAAGGCCGAGCCCAGTTCCGCCAGTTTCACGGGATCGCGCAGGGTCTACACGATAAAAACGTTCAAATATGCGAGCTTGGTCTGAATCAGAAATGCCAACGCCTTGGTCAATCACAACGATTTCTACAATTTTATCTGTTGCAATTGTGTTAACAGCCACGCGGGTTTTATCTGGACTGTAATTAATCGCGTTTTCAATTAAGTTATGAAAAGCCATGATGAGGTGTGTGCGATCGCCTACGACGCTCACTTTAACTAGGGGGCCACGGATGATGTCAATCTCGCGCGTACCGGCCAATACTTGGCATTGATCGATGGCCTCATCTACCGCTTCATCAATATCCACATGGAGCGCATCCAAAAGTGGATCTGTATCTTGCAAACGAGACAAATCAATAATTTCCTGAACCAGAGTAGAGAGTCGTTCTACCTGACTTTCAATCATGAATGCGAACTTATTTACTTGTGGATCTTCGGAAGCAACTGTCACTGCTTCACTCAGGGTGCGTAGCGCACTAATTGGTGTCTTTAACTCATGTGAAATATTGGCAACAAAATCGCGGCGTACAGCATCCACGCGTTCGGCTTCGCTCTCGTCAGTAAAAACTGCAAATGTCGCATCATGATTTGCGAAAAATGTTACCTTCGCAAATAACTTTCGCGTTCCTTCACCAATTGGTCCGCGCGGCACTTCAATGTGACCGCTCTGAGGCAATCCGGTTCTACGTGCTTTGCGAACTAGATTTAGTACCGATGTGGCGACTAACTTCTCTTCGCGAATTACCCCGAGAGTAATTGCAGAGCTTGAGTAATATTCAATTCGATCGCCTGCGCTAAAAATTACACTTGCAAAATCTAGGGAGCCTAAAATTTCTTGAACTTCGGGGGTAGCAAAATCGAGTTCATATTCGGCGATATTTTTCTTACGCCGTAGAGCCCTCACCATGTACATAATCGTACGCGTTATAGACCAAGGCAAACCTTTAAAAATTCTCAATCTGGGCTGATTAACCCATTATTCACGCCTACGTTAGAGCGTGTTCATCTATATAAATATGCTTTTCTCGCATGAGCCAATATTCTTAGCACATGCGCGACGCCTTCCACGAAGACCTAGATTCGATCAACCAGACTCTGGTGGAAATGTCCACGCTTGTAGCTGGAGCCATGGGGCGTGCTACTACAGCGTTGCTCACAGCCAATCTTGAACTTGCCGAAGAAGTAATCGCAGATGACGACCGAGTCGACGCTATTCAGCACGAACTCGATAATAAGACTTTAGAGGTTATGGCTCGCCAACAACCTGTTGCGAGCGATCTTCGTAATCTCGTTACCTCACTTCGCATGAGTGCTGACTTCGAGCGCATGGGCGATTTTGCACACCATGCCGCTCGTATCGCACGCATGCGTTACCCAAATACAGCCGTGCCAGCAGAACTCACATCTACTATTCAGGCGATGGGCGATTGCGCAGTAGCGCTAATTACTAAGGTAACTGGCCTATTGCAGAGCCGTGATATTGAAGTTGCTCTTGAGGTAGAGCGCGATGATGACGAGATGGACCGCCTGCACCGCAAGCTTTTTGAAGTACTTCTTGACGATTCATGGTCACATGGTATTGAAACTGCAATTGATATGACTTTGCTCGGTCGTTATTACGAGCGTTGCGCAGACCATGCTGTCTCTGTGTCTCGTCGCGTTTACTTCTTAGTTACTGGCGAATACGCAGAGAAGCAGTCGTAAGGCATTCTTTTTAAACTACCAAAAAAGTCTTTAACTACTTCTTACCCTGATTTGCAACTGCCTTAATTGCATCCGCTGCTGCAGTTGGATCTAAATACTCGCCACCTTTTGTAAGTGGTGCAAAATTAGAATCGAGTTGGTAATACAGCGGAATTCCTGTTGGGATGTTAAGCCCAGCAATATCTTCATCACTAATTCCATCAAGGTGCTTCACAAGTGCACGTAGAGAATTTCCATGCGCCGTGACAAGAACAGTCTTACCGGATTTAAGGTCTGGAATAATTGACTCTTCCCAGTAAGGAATCATGCGATTAACAACATCTTTGAGGCATTCTGTAAGAGGTAGATCTGCACCAAGATCTGCATACCGTGGGTCTTGGTCCTGTGAAAATTCCGAGCCAGCGACGATTACTGGGGGCGGGGTGTCATAAGAGCGACGCCACAACATAAATTGCTCCTCACCGTACTCGGCCAAAGTCTGCGCTTTATCCTTACCTTGGAGCGCTCCGTAGTGACGCTCATTCAGGCGCCACGAACGCTTTACTGGAATCCAGTGACGATCACAAGAATCCAGCGCCAATTGTGAGGTATGAATAGCGCGACGCAATAAAGAAGTGTGAACTACATCAGGCAAGAGATTGCGCTCTGCAAGGAGAACTCCACCTTTTTTCGCCTCTGCTTCACCAGCAGCTGAAAGTCGAACATCGACCCAACCAGTGAAAAGGTTTTTAGCATTCCATTCGGATTCGCCGTGGCGTAGCAAGATGAGTTTGTAATTCGACATGTGCACATCTTGCCATGTTTATTGATATTTTTTAAATTAAGTGCGAGAAAGCCTCTAAATTGCCCAATGATTCTCCTCGAGTGACTCTCCATGCCCATTCGCGCCGAATTGCATTGGCAAAACCTAATTCAAGAAGAGGATTAAATGAGGCATCTGAGTATTGCAATACTGTACCCAATATACGATCTAGTTCTTTAGCATTTACTGCATCCAGTGGTAGTCGCCCGACAAGATAAATATCGCCCAAGGTATTGATTGCAAAAGCCAATCCATACATAGACGCGTTCTTGCTCATGCACCAATGATGAACACCTGATTCATTTTCATCAGGTTTGCGGATAACAAACGCATTAATACTTAACGAGTGGTCTCCGATTACTAATGCGCAGTGCGTCTGTAACTTCTTTTCGCCAGGGAGGGTAATGAGAAAAGTATTCTTCTGCGCTTCAAAATCAATCTTTGATGCCGTTAAGAATTCTTCAATAATTACAGCAACTTCAGACATTTAGCTGATGTTCTTCTTCTGTGTCGCTCGTGCTGTTAAAACTTGATCATAGATATCAAGAGTTCCACGTGATGTGGCATCCCAACCGAAGTGTGAGGCGTGTTCGATTGCACCCATCGATAACAGGACTCGGCGCTGTGGTTCTTGTAGCAAGCGTGCCAGGACCGAAGACCATGCGCGTGGATCATGGCCATCAACTAAAACACCAGAAATTCCATCTGCAACGGCTGTGCGAAGTCCGCCTACAGCACTCGCTACAACAGGTGTGCCGCATGCTTGAGCCTCAAGTGCAACTAATCCAAAGCTCTCTGAATAACTTGGGACGCAGACTAAATCTGAGGCGCGGTAGTAGTCAGCCAAGCCCTCGCGGCCAACAGGAGGCGCAAAGTGCACCACATCGCTGATGCCTAACCATTGCACGAGTTCTTTCATTCGATCAACTTCAGATCCATTTGCTCCAGATGCCCCACCGACGATAAGAGTCTGCAATTTTGGACGCAGTGCAGGGGAGTGTGAAACCATTTCCGCGATTGAGCGAATCAATATTTCTGGACCTTTATGTGGCTGAATGCGACCAACAAAAGTAATGAGCAGTGCGTCCGCAGGAAAATCTAAATTCTTGCGGGATGCAGCTTTGCCCGAACCGACAGTGAACATCGAGAGATTAACTCCAGGGCTTACGACAGAGACGTTATCTGGACAAGCCTCATAAAGAGATACCAAACTTGCAGCTTCTGCATCTGTATTGGCAATTAATGCATCTGCAGCTGCGACAACTTGAGCTTCACCTTGAACTCGAATCATTGGTTCAGGTGTTTCGCCTTCAGCAAGGCTTAGATTCTTCACCCGCGCCATCGTGTGCATCGTATGCACCAAAGGAATGTTCAAATCATCAGCAACTGGCATCGCTACTTTTCCAGAAATCCAATAGTGCGAGTGAATTACATCGTATTTATCACCAGATGTGAGTGCAATTTTGAAAGCCTGCGAAAGTTCTGGAATTAACTTTGGGAGCTGTTCCTTTGTTACGCCATCAACTGGACCAACGTTTAGGTGAATAACCCTGACACCATTTCCGAGATCGACAATATCTGGATGATCGTTATTCGCGCGACGAGTGAAAATATCTACTTTGATTCCTTGTGCTGCCATCTGATTTGCGGATTCGCAAACATAAATGTTCATACCACCGGCATCACCAGTACCCGCTTGATCAAGCGGGGATGTATGCACCATCAATGTGGCGACGCGACGATTCACCCCATAAGGGTACGGGGCTTTTAATTATTTGGCTCTATCAGTATGAAAAAATTAGAAGGTAGCGCGAATCTCGCCGATTACTTTTCCACCACCAAGTACCGGCTCGGTTTCATACTTACTTTCAATTCCTAAGCGTTTAAGCCCTGCATGCACGAGCACTCTGAATGGGCGTAATGAGCCATCGCTGACTTTAAAAACCAAGGTACGACCATCAGGCATTGATGCAATTTCCACCGCCTCTGCGCCATCTTTCATATACAGCCCTGGCACTTCTTGCATCATCACGGTTGTCAATCGATCTTTTCCAGCAACCATTTCGGGAAATGTGCGACAAGCATCTAGGACGGCGCTGTGAATACGATCCTTAGAGAGTGTAATTGCACGAATTGCGCGAGCAAGGCCCGCAACAGATATTAGAAATAGCGGTGCACCACATCCATCAGTACTTGTGAGGGTGATTTTCTCTCCTGCAAGATTCTCAAGTTCTTCACGACAGGCAACTTGTAGTGGGTGGTTGTGATCTAAGTAATTTTCGATGGACCAACCATTCTTCACACATGTTGCGAGCATTGCGGCATGCTTTCCAGAGCAATTCATTGCAATGCGACTTGCAGGTTGATCACCAAATGCTCGACGCTCTGCCTCGCCTAATGGCCTATCAAGCATGCATTGCAGCGCTGAATCATCAAGTCCAACACTGCCAAGTATCTCGCGAACGGCCGCTAAATGTTCTGGTGATCCAGAATGACTTGATGCACCGAGTGCTAAAAGGCGCGGTTCTAGTTGCAAACCATTACGTACCATTGCAGAAGCTTGAATCGATTTAATAGTTGAGCGAGGAAAAATTAATTGCGCACTATCACCGAGTTCTAGATTGGTTGAGCCATCAGCATTAAGTGCAATGAGAAAACCACGGTGCTGTGATTCGACTACTCCGCTTCGAACATACTCAGCAAGAACTACATCTTTCATTTAGCCCTCCGACTGACGCTCGAGTGATGACCAAATATGGGCTTGAAGTTCTTTACCCATTGCGGCCATGTCATACGATGTGAAAAGTTGTCCATGCACTAATCCATAGAGGCGAGCGCCATCTGTCACACCTTTAGCTGTAGGCGCAATATATGCGTGATCTAAAGCTAATTGGATTGCTGGGCGATCATCATTAATTTTGCCGAGCCATCCTTCAGATATTCCTGTGCTATGAGCAAGAACTAACTCAACGACTTTATTTGGCTTGATGCGCCAATAACCAGTCTCTGACGCCCCAGGTCTAACGAAGTTGTTCTCTGAATCAACAATTGTTGTTTTTGATGAGTACTCAAGAAATGGGCGACCATCGTGGCGAAAAGTTACTTCTTGCACGAACTCAAATTTTTCTGCACCAGGCCATTCGCCCATGCCCTTGCCGCCCCATTTGCCCACCATCCACGCGACAGGATACAAATCTGGATGAAGTCCCTCTGGTATTACGAAAGCCATTTAGATTCTGCCCCTTTTATATGTGCGTGCATCACGTGCCTGTGACTGGCGACGTCCGCGAATTCCATAGATGAGAAGCCCTACGCCAAGTGCGATTGAGACAAACCCAAGTAACGCAGTAGTGAGAAGCTCCATGGGTCAATGTTAAGGGTTAGATCTTGCGAACAGCCCACATAATGGCGAGGCAGGCGAGTGAAACCAAAAATAACTGGCCTATGAACTTCATCGCGTGCCCTTAACAATCACTTCTTGTGATGCTGAGATACCGGCAACTGTCAAAGTGGCATCTGTTGGGGTTGATCGCTTTACCAGCGCAAGAGCGATTGGTCCGAGTTCGTGATGACGTGCAACTGTTCCGAGAAAACCTACCTGCGCTCCGTTGAGTTCAACTGGTGTGCCGGGTTCTGGAAATACAACTGCAGAACCATCGAGGTGAAGCATTACGAGGCGGCGTGGTGGGGCACCTAAATTAAAAATCTTCGCAACAGTTTCTTGCCCGCGATAACAACCTTTATTCATATGAACATCTTTGTTAAGTACGCCTAGTTCATTAGGAATCGCCTTGTGATCGGTATCGATTCCATGTCGAGGGCGACCAGCCGCCACTCGCTCTGCATCGAGTGCCCATGTTCCGACTTCACGTGCGGTTTCGTTAAAGACAGTTTTCATTGCATCAAGCTCTGCGCGTGGAACAAGTGCATAAGGTCCGCCAATATCTGTTGCAACTCCAGGTGCGCGAAGAACAGAGAATTCTGCCGAGGCATCGCGTGCATCTACGCGCAACATAAAGCGCATCTTCAATAAATAGTTAAGCAAGCCCTCTGCATATGCGGAATCAATAACTAAGAATGTTGTGGTGCCATCATCGACTAAAGTGAATTGGTATTCGACGCGGCCGTTGGGATCTAAAACCATTGCCGGCAACCAAGTACCGGCAGAAATATCGAGTAAGTGTTGTGTTGTTAAATCGTGCAACCACTTTGCGCGGTCATCGCCAGTTACTGCGATTATTGAAAGGTGGGATAAATCTGCCCAGGCTTTTCCTTCGGCAAGTGCACGTTGTTCTTGAGCTGGCTGACCAAAGTGCCAGATTGCTCCGCGATCAGGACCATCTTCAACGCGGACTGCTGTCATGCCCTTATTTTACGCAGGCTGCACAGGTTCCGTATATCGCAAAGTGTGTGACATCTGTACGGAAGCCGTAATCATCACTGAGATTCTGTACAAAGTTAGCGGCAACATCGATCGGCGCATCGCCAACTGAGCCACAATCACCACAGACGAGGTGGAGGTGCGTAAGTTCTTCTGCTGCGTGATACGTAGCACCACCATGGCCAAGGTGGGTGTGCTGAACTAGCCCAACATTTTCAAGAGTTTCTAAATTGCGATAGACAGTTGAAAGATTGATTCCAGGGTGTGACTGGCGCACTTTCTCGGCAATTTCTTCCGGTGTTGAGTGCCCGAGTTCGCGGACAGCTTGGAGTACGAGTTCGCGCTGTGGTGTGAGGCGAAGACCTTTTTCGTGAAGCTCGTGCTGTTCTGCCATGTCTCTACTCTACTTTCGAAATCGCGAATTCGTTAGATGTGAATTACCAAATCTGTTGCTTTGCCTTGTGATGCAACAATTTTCTTCTCCGCGCGAGCACCCGGTGCTTGAACTACAAGAGTCCAAGAACCAGGGGCTGCGAAGAAACGAAATTGACCTTCGTTATTTGTCGGAACTTCCGCAGTGAACTCCCCGGACGAATCAAGCAATCGCACATGTCCGTTAGCAACCGCCGCACCATTGGGTACTGAGTCATCAATCCCGTCCCGGAGAATGAGTCCTTGTATGACCGTTTGCTTAGTTAGATCTATGCCATCGAGTGATGGGCCGCCTGGGCGTGCACCGCAAGTTTTCATATCTTGATTTCCTTTCGGGAATTCAAATTAATTGGATTGTTAAGCGCCGATTTCTACAGGAACACCAACGAGTGATCCATATTCGGTCCATGAACCGTCGTAGTTCTTAACATTTGTTACCTCGAGAAGTTCGTGGAGAACAAACCATGAGAATGCAGAGCGCTCACCAATTCGGCAATACGCGATTGTGTCCTTTGCAAGATCAACACCAGCAGATGTGTAAATGTCCTTCAACTCATCTTGTGACTTAAATGTTCCATCTTCATTTGCAGCCTTTGACCATGGAATATTCTTTGCACTTGGTACGTGACCCTTTACCTGTCCGCCTTCTTGCGGCAAATGAGCCGGCGCTGCGAGCTCGCCAGAGAATTCAGCAGGTGAGCGAACATCAACGATGTTCTTTACGCCAATAGCTGCAATAACTTCATCGCGGAATGCTCGAAGTGAGTGATCCTGATCTTTTGCCACGTAGCGAGTCGCTGTTCGTGAAGGTGATGTTGTTACCAATGGACGAGCATCAAGTTCCCAGCGCTTACGTCCACCGTCAAGGAGACGTACATCTTGGTGGCCGTAGAGCTTGAAGTACCAATATGCATATGTTGCAAACCAATTGTTATTGCCACCGTATAGAACGACGGTTGTGTCGTTAGCAATACCGGTCTTTGAAAGTAGTGCTTCAAAACCTTCTTTTGAAATAACGTCGCGACGAAGCCCGTGTTGTAGATCTTCGCGCCAGTTAAAAGTAGCGGCATTTTCGATATGACCTTGTGCGTACAAAGTAGTGTCTTCGTCGACCTCAACGATAACTACCTGTGGGTTATTGATGTTTTCAGCTACCCAATCAGCCGAGACTAGTGATGTTTCGCGTGACATGTTTTCTCCTTAGTTATTTGAAAGTAATTGTTATTTATTGGTTAAACGGACAAGTAATAAGTACATCTCGCATCCAAGGCAGTAATTAAAAGCAGCATTTAGAAAAGCAGCGCCTAGTGCAAAGCCAGTTGCAATTGTGAAGATCAAGTCTGCACCAGTAAATGCTGCAACAGACCCGACGAGTGCGAAGACAAATCCCACTGATTGCGCGAACTTTGGAGGACGCACATCCTCAGTTGGACCTGGCTGAGCAAGACGAGGCTTAATGAAATTCTTAAAGAGAAAACCATATGGCGTGAATTGCGGACC
>CAFBLZ010000007.1_pt1 | contig 21979 bp, 21 predicted proteins | sample 7268341 | NCBI WGS metagenome assembly CAFBLZ01 (sample SAMEA6814048, study PRJEB35770) | freshwater metagenome | biome: Freshwater; feature: Freshwater reservoir; material: water | place: Czech Republic | collected 2017-05-23 | depth 30m m
CAAGGTGAGTTCAGATCACAGCTAGACGAAAGTGATACAGCTGTTGAAGATTCGCAATTGATTTTTTCGCGCTCACTTACAGCGGAGGGCAAAAGCAAGGCGCTCTGCAATGGGTCAACTGTTCCAGCAAGTGTATTAAGTGATCTAAGTCAGCATTTGATCGAGATTCATGGTCAATCCGCCAATACTCAATTGGTTAAAGCTTCAAGACAGCGCGAGTTGCTCGACCGATTTGGCGGAGAAGCAATTTCTTCATCCACAGCAAAATATCTCGTAGCTTTCAATGCATATTCAGATTTAAAGAATCGCATCAAAGCGATGAAAACTGCATCGTCGATGCGAGATAAGGAAATTGCAGATCTCGAAGAATTTCTTGAAGGTTGGTCAAAACTCAAAGCAACGCGTGGCGAATATACAAATACTGTAGATGAAATATCCCGTCTATCAAGTGTCGAGGATCTGCGGATTGCCGCTGCTGGTGCATTTGAGGCCTCAAATTCAGAAGAATCAGGAGCGCTGACAGCGTTAGGAGTAGCGAAGAGATTTCTGGAAAATGCTAAGGGCCGAGATTCCCAATTGGATTTGATAGGCGATCAAGTTGCTGAAAGTTTCTACACCCTTGATGAAGCTACACGTGATTTATCTTCCTATTTATCATCACTCGAAGCAGATCCGGGGAGATTAAATCTCTTACAAGAGAGACGGGCAGCCCTGGCTGCATTTGTAAAGAAATGGGCAAATTCATCCGATGTGGATTCTTCTTTAGTCGAACTAGCAGCTCGAGCGAAGAGTGGACGTGAGAATATTGCGGATTTGCGAGGTGGAGATGAAAGAATCTCTGAACTTGAGAATGAACTTTCCGCAATCAAAAAGGATTTACTTTCCGCTGCAAAGTTTCTTTCGAAAGAGAGAGCTGAAGCTGCGACGAAGTTATCACTTGCAGTATCGGATGAGTTGAAGCACCTTTCTATGCCTCACACCCAATTGCTTGTTGAAATAGAGAGCGCAGATTATTCAGGAAATCTGAAGGAGAGCGATTTCACCGCAAATGGTTGCGATGAAGTTTCAATTTCAATTAAAGCGCATGCAACTGCCGCAAAAGTGCCAATCGGTAAAGGCGCATCTGGCGGTGAAATGTCTCGAATTATGTTGGCTCTTGAAGTTGTGATCGCAAAAACTCATCCAGTTGGTACATACATTTTCGACGAAGTAGATGCAGGTGTAGGCGGGAAAGCGGCGATTGAAGTTGGTCGAAGACTCCACCTCTTGGCACAGAGCGCACAAGTAATCGTCGTGACACATTTGCCACAGGTTGCAGCGTGGGCCGACACTCATTTCAGGGTGTTGAAACGTAGTGATGGAGCGATTGTCGAATCAGGCGTTGAGAAATTATCTGAAAAATCTCGAGTCGAAGAGATTGCACGCATGCTCGCTGGTCTTGAGGAGTCCACTAGTGCGCTAGAACACGCAGCCGAACTTCTAGCTATGCGAGGCGAAGCTTAGATTTGATGATAGGTTTGACTTCCATGAGCGAGAAAGCCGTTGGCCATGGACATGTCACCAAACATATATTCGTTACAGGTGGCGTCGCCTCCAGTTTAGGAAAAGGACTCACCGCTTCGAGTCTAGGTCGATTACTTGTAGCCCGCGGAATCCGCGTAACAATGCAGAAACTCGATCCTTATCTCAATGTAGATCCCGGAACAATGAACCCATTCCAGCATGGTGAAGTCTTTGTTACCGACGATGGCGCAGAGACTGATTTGGATATCGGGCATTACGAGCGCTTTCTTGATCGCAACCTAGAGGGTTCAGCTAATGTGACTACCGGTCAGGTTTATTCTCGAGTTATCGCGCGCGAACGTCGAGGTGAGTATCTGGGCGAAACAGTTCAGGTCATTCCTCACATTACAAATGAAATCAAAGAACGTATGCTCGGAAATGATTCTCCGGATATTGATGTGGTTATCACCGAAATAGGTGGAACCGTTGGAGATATCGAATCACAACCATTTCTTGAGGCAGCTCGACAGATACGACAAGAAGTTGGTCGCGACAATGTCTTCTACTTACATATTTCATTGGTGCCTTATATCGGTCCATCCGGAGAGTTAAAGACCAAGCCAACTCAACACAGTATTGCAGCACTTCGCAGTATCGGTATCGCTCCTGATGGAATAGTCCTTCGCTGCGATCGTCCTATTCCTGATGGAATCAAGAAGAAGATTTCTTTGATGTGCGATGTTGATTTAGGAGCAGTTGTTGCGGCAGTTGACGCTCCTTCAATCTATGACATTCCCAAAGTTCTTTACAGTGAAGGGCTAGATGCATATATCGTGCGTCGCCTTGCTCTTGGCGGGCATGATGTCAATTGGGGAGATTGGGATGCGTTGCTTGAGAAAGTGCATAACCCAAAGCATCATGTTCGAGTTGGGCTAGTAGGCAAGTACATCGATCTCCCGGATGCATATCTCTCAGTATCAGAGGCGCTCCGTGCAGGTGGCTTTGCTAATAATGCAAAGGTAGAAATAGTTTGGATTCCAAGTGATAACTGTGAATCCCCGGAAGGCGCCAATAAAGAACTTTCATCCCTCGATGCAATCTGCGTTCCAGGTGGTTTTGGAATTAGAGGAATCGAAGGAAAATTGGGAGCTTTAAAATTCGCACGCGAAAATAAGATTCCAACCCTAGGTCTCTGTCTTGGTTTGCAATGCATGGTTATTGAAGCAGCGCGCAATCTAGCTGGAATAAAAGATGCGAGTTCGGCAGAATTCACCCCCGATGGCGGAACTCACGTCATTGCAACAATGGCAGAGCAGATGGACATTGTTGCTGGAGCGGCAGATATGGGTGGGACTATGCGACTTGGCCTTTATCAAGCAGAACTTACTCCAGGTTCAATCGTTGCTCAGGCTTATGGAGCCACTCAGATTTCTGAACGTCACAGACATCGATATGAAGTAAATAATAAATATCGTGATCAAATTGCAGCAGCGGGAATTAATTTCTCGGGAATTTATGCTGAGAAAAATCTTGTGGAATTCGTTGAACTTCCACGTGAAGTACATCCATACTATGTAGGAACACAAGCTCATCCTGAGTTACGATCGCGTCCGACTCGTCCGCATCCATTGTTTGTCGGACTGATCGCCGCAGCACTAGCCAAGAAAGGCTAATCATGTTAGTTGGCGTACCTAAAGAGATTAAAGTTCTTGAAGCAAGAGTCGCATTAACTCCAGAAGGTGTTTCAGAGTTTATTCGTGCGGGTCATCAGGTTGTAATTGAAAAGGGAGCAGGTACAGGCTCATCCATCACCGATGCACAGTATGTGGATGCGGGAGCAAAGATCGAAGCCGATGTTGAGAAAATATGGCGCGATGCGGAGATGATTCTTAAAGTTAAGGAACCAATTGAAGTTGAATATCCGAGACTGCGCGAAGGACAAATACTTTTCACCTACCTTCATTTAGCGGCAGGTAAAGCGTGCACCGATGCACTTCTCAAGAGCGGCACTACGGCTATTGCGTATGAGACCGTAGAGCTAAATGGAACACTTCCTTTATTAGCGCCCATGTCAGAAGTTGCAGGGCGACTAGCAACACAAGTGGGAGCAACTGCGTTGCAAAAACCTAATGGTGGCCGTGGTGTTTTACTCGGAGGCGTTCCAGGCGTCGCTCCTGGCAAAGTTGTTGTAATCGGCGGTGGCGTAGCTGGTCTCAATGCCGCAGTTATTGCAATGGGAATGGGCGCGGATGTAACAATTCTTGATCGCTCGCTTCCACGCCTTGCATACATTGACACTATCTACCAAGGAAGAATCAAAACGCTCGCTTCTACTTTTGCAGCGATAGATCGAGAAATTAAGACTGCTGATTTGGTAGTCGGTGCTGTGTTGGTTCATGGAGCGAAGGCTCCGAAATTGGTCAGCAACGAACAAGTTAAAGGTATGAAACCTGGCGCGGTACTAGTCGATATTGCCATCGATCAAGGTGGCTGCTTCGAAGATTCGAAAGCGACCACTCACGCAGAGCCAACCTTTATGGTTCATGATGCAATTTTCTACTGTGTAGCAAATATGCCTGGCGCAGTCCCGGTGGCATCTACTTATGCGCTAACAAATGCAACCCTTCCTTACGCTCTCGCTCTCGCCAACTTTGGGTGGGAAGAGGCTCTCGCTAAAGATCCTGCACTAGCGAAGGGGCTAAATGTGCATGCAGGAAAGATTCGCTATGAAGCAGTTGCATTAGCCCATGGCTATTCAATGTAATGATGAAATAGTTCATGGCTATTTCGTGTGAAATTGCGTTGGCAACATACCTAGATCATCTTCGCATCGAACGAGGTTTAGCTGCCAACTCGATTGAGAGTTATAAGCGGGATCTTGATCGTTTCAACGGCCTCTTAATCCATAGAAATTTAGCTTTCGAATCGCTTTCCGAAGAAGATATCTCCTCGATTATCGGAGAACTCACCCAATCCGGTTTGGCTCCCACCTCAGTCAATAGATTTATCTCAGCTATCAAGGGGTTCTATAAATACTGTGGTGTCGAGTATTCAATAAAAACTCCACTTGCCGACATCAATCAATTCAAGATTGCTCGCCGATTACCCAAGGCTTTATCTGTAGAAGAGGTCGCAACGCTGATTGAGTCTGTAACTAATCCTGCTGATCCGACATCTCTGCGCGATAAAGCAATCTTAGAAATTCTTTACGGTACCGGGGCGCGAGTCGCCGAACTAGTGGGTATCGATATCAATGACATTAGTAAAGACAAGTTCGATGGCGAAGAGATTACGATATTAAAACTAACTGGAAAGGGCTCTAAGGAGAGACTCGTTCCAATTGGAAAGTTCGCCCTTAAAGCGCTCGAGGATTATTTGGTGAGATTACGCCCAGGTTTATTGGCTAAAAATTCGCATAACGAACGAGCTCTTTTTTTGAACTCCAGAGGCTCGCGCCTCTCTCGACAATCTGCGTGGACAACAGTTCTTAGAGCAGCAGAAGCATCTGGATTGAAAGGCAGAGTTTCGCCTCACGTATTTCGCCATTCATATGCAACTCATCTTTTAGATGGGGGCGCTGATATCCGTGTTGTTCAAGAATTATTGGGACATGCATCTGTGACGACAACACAGATTTATACGCTCGTAACAATAGATAAGGTGCGCGAAAGTTACAGTCTCGCGCACCCTCGTTCTCATTGAGAACAATTTATCTTTTAGAGACCTCGAAGACGTCGAGCAAGAATGCTCTGTTCGCCCTTTGATTCGAGATCAGCAATGATTACAGCAAGTGATTCGCGGACAATGCGGCCTCGATCGACTGCAAGACCTAAATCTCCGCGCAACATAAGTCGAGCTTGATCTAAATCAAAAAGTTCATCGGGGGATAGGTAGACAGTTATTTTCTCATCATGGCGTTCGCGGCCTGAAGGCGACTTATCAGCCTGCGTGACGCGACGACGTGGAATTGATCGAACACCTTTCTTACTTTTCGGTGCCGAAGATGTTACTGGAGCCGCTACAGGCGCTTGGTTTGGTTCAGCAACTACTTCACGAACTGCAGAAAGTGAAGGAGCGCTATTGCGAAAGAGTTCATCGGCTCCTGGCAAGCTGGCTCTACGTGTCATCGTGCACCTCCTCGTGCAATAAGTTCTCGAGCAAGTCGACGGTAAGACTGTGCTCCGGCTGAAGATGTTGCATAAGCAGTGATTGGCTCACCCGCAACTGTTGATTCTGAAAACCGAATTGATTTTGAAATGAGAGTGTCAAAGACCATTCCTGGGTGGCCTTCGATGATTCTCGAGATTACCTCACGGTTATGCAGAGTCTTCTTGTCGAACATCGTTGCGATTATTCCAACTAGCTTTAGTTCTGGGTTGTAGACCTCACGAACTTTGCCAATATTCTCTGAGAGCTCGATAAAACCGTGCATCGCAAAGTTTTCGCACTGCATTGGAACAATAATTTCATCTGATGCAACTAATGCGTTGATAGCAAGGCGACCCATGGTTGGCTGACAGTCGATCAATATAACGTCGTACTCATTACGCAAAGGTGCGAGCGCCTTCTTCAAATACAAGTGACCGGAAATATCGCTAGAAAGTTTCATTTCGATTCCTACGAGATCTTTATTCGCAGGCAAGAAGTCCAAGTTGGCAACGGATGATTTCAAAACGATTTCATCAATATTTGCTTCGGGCGAAAGAAGCGCGTAATAGACCGTGTTTTCAAGAGGCAATCGGTGCGCGTTAACTCCAAGTCCAAGTGATAATCCACCTTGAGGATCGAAATCTACGAGCAATACGCGGCGGCCAAGTTCTGCGAGAGCGGCGCCTAAACTAATTGTGGTTGTTGTTTTACCAACGCCGCCTTTCTGATTGAAGATAGAGATGACCTTTGCCTGACCATGTTCGGTGATTGGAGCTGGAACAGGGAAATTCTCTGCCTTGCCTCCAAAGAGAGAGCTGGCAGTTACTACATCTTTTTCAAATGTCGATTTAGCGTTCAAGCGGCAAACCTCTTTCTCAATTGGCGCGACTCTACGCGGGATATACATAAAGTGGCAACTAGACCAAGTAAGGTTCGCGCGTGGATATTCTCGAAGGTGTGGCACCTATAGGCGATGAGCCTCTGGTTGAGCCTACGCCGGAAGCCGTGGCCGCCAAGAGCGGGGCTTTTAGCGTCCATCTAGATAATTTTGATGGCCCATTCGACCTGCTCCTTCAACTGATTTCTCGCCACAAACTAGATATCACCGAGGTATCGCTGAGCCTTGTTACCGATGAATTCATCTCCTTTATTCGAGCCCTAGAGGCTTCTGGAGAGGGATGGCGCTTGGATCAAGCAACAGAGTTCCTCGTGATCGCAGCAACCCTGCTCGACCTTAAAGCTGCTCGACTCTTGCCAAGTGGTGAGATCGAGGATGAAGAAGACCTGGCACTTCTTGAAGCTCGAGATATTCTCTTTGCACGTCTGCTTCAGTATCGCGCTTTTAAGGAGATTGCGGCCAATTTCCAGGAGGCGATCTTTGCTGCAGATAAATCCTTCCCTCGTGTCGTTGCACTCGATGCCGCCCTCTCAAACTTGTTGCCTGAGGTCTTGATCGGGGTCGGGCCGGAGCGCTTTGCCGCCATCGCAGACCGGGTTTTAACCCCTAAGACAGTTCCTCTGGTCGCCGTAGAACACCTTCACAGCGCCCTTGTGAGCGTCGCTGAGGAGTCACGGCTAGTTGTTGAGGCCTTGCGAAAAGGTCGAACGCTCAGCTTTAGATCCCTTATCGCTGAGGCGGATTCCACACTTGTGGTTGTAGCTCGCTTCCTGGCCCTGCTCGATCTCTACCGCCAAGGCGCTCTACGCTTCGAACAGGTAATGGCGTTAGGCGAACTTCAGATTAGCTGGGTCGGCTCGGATGAGGGTGAAATTCTTGCATCTTCCGAATTTGATATCCCCGTTGGAGATGAATTCTCTGAGGATGGTTCGGAAGTAGAGCAATCTGAAGTTGAGGTTGAGGGTTTAGCAAGCAAAAACTATCAAGTAGACAATGAGAGTCTTTCAACGCTGAGCGTCGAAGGTGCCGATGAAGAGGATGGCGAAAATGGATAACCAGATCAGTGATCAGAATTCAGATTCTGCAGCAGGGCTCGTGAGCGAGAATGTGATAAGTGAGCCCGCCTCTGAGCCTACCGATGGCCAACTCTCTCACGTATATGACGCCGCTACCTTGGGACGCTCAATTGAGGCTATTTTGATGGTCGTAGATGAGCCAGTTACCGAGCTAACGCTGGCCTCAGTTCTGAAAGTTACCGTGGATCAGATTGTCGATGCCCTCGAGAGATTACAGGGCTCATATCAAGACCGTGGATTCTCGCTCAAGGCGATTAATGGGGGATGGCGGTTCTACTCCTCACCAGATTTCAGCGCTGCAGTGGAGAAATTTGTCCTAGACGGTCAGCAGAATCGCCTTACTCAGGCAGCTCTTGAGACCTTGGCTGTGGTTGCCTACCGTCAGCCAATATCTCGCGCCAGAGTTTCAGCGATTCGCGGGGTCAATGTCGAAGCAGTTATGAAGACGCTGATTACACGTGGTTTGGTTGATGAGTTTGGAGTCGAGAACGAGACCGGGGCTATCCTCTATAAGACCACGAGCTATTTCTTGGAGCGTCTGGGCCTAAATCGAATACAAGATCTTCCGCCTCTAGCGCCACATCTGCCTGATATCGACGGGCTAGATGAAATACTCGATTCGCTCACTGACTAATCCTTCAGGTACTCTCTCCCATGTAGCCCGGGCGTACTGGCCTGCATACGCTGACTGTCGTTAATGGATAGCCGCAGAATGGATAAACTCAAATGGCTGAAATTCGCCTCAATAAAATAATCGCAGATGCTGGCGTCACCTCTCGCAGGGGAGCCGATGACTTGATCATCTCCGGACGGGTCATGGTTGATGGCCGCGTAATTCGTGAACTAGGCGCAAAATATGACCCTGAAAAGGTTATAGTAGAAGTTGATAGTGAGACAATTAATTCTCAAATGACTAAGACTTATCTTGCACTTCATAAACCTAGAGGAGTTCTGTCAACCATGTTCGACCCCGAAGGACGGGCTTCATTAGCAGACTTCATTGACTTGCGTACGGAGCGCTTATTTCACGTCGGAAGACTCGATAAGGAGTCGGAGGGTCTGATTTTATTGACCAACGATGGTGATCTCACCTTCCGGGCAACCCACCCATCTTATGGTTTAGAGAAGACCTACATCATTGAATTCGAGGGTAAGTTGCCTCAGGGGATAGAGAAGACTCTGCGCAACGGAGTTGAGCTAGAGGATGGAATGGCCCGAGTTTTGGATTACAAACAGCTCTCCCCAACTTGGCTTGAGGTCACAATCCACGAGGGCCGATATCACATCATCCGCCGCTTAATGGAGGCAATTGATGTCGAAGTTTTGAGATTGATTCGAACCAAATTCGGCCCAATCTCTCTTGGTGAAACGCTTGAAGGAAGATGGCGCGATCTCAATGACGGTGAGTTGCTAAGTTTGCAAAAGGCTTTAGATTTAAAGTAATAAATCGATAGTGAGGCGATATGCCTATATATCTATTTATCTATTTTCTATTCTTCAAACATGAAAATATGGTTTTATCGATATTTATGCGCTCAGAAAAGATATCTAAAAGTTTATTTGTCGATATTATGCAAAGGTTCTAGATCTGGAAGTGAAGTTCAATTCGGAAGATGTCAAGAGAAATTCTTCATAAGCGTTAGATAGATAAATAGATAAAACGTTATAAATATATTAGCGAGAATGAAAGAGGTGGGTATGATTACTCCCATGTCAGTGCGCGCAATCCGTGGAGCAGTTCAGGTAGAGGCCAATACCGCAGAGGCGATAGCCGCTGGCACGAAAGAGCTCTTGGCTGAGATCCTGCGAAGCAATGCGGTCAGCGTGGATTCTGTAATCTCAGTCCTTCTAACTGCCACCCCTGATCTCAATGCGGCATTTCCTGCAGCCGCTGCCCGTGAGGTGGGATTTGAATCTACCCCCTTGCTCTGCGCAGTAGAAATCGATGTTGTAGGTGCGCTACCTAGGGTCGTTCGGGCGCTAGCGACCGTTGAGACCGAATTGTCATCAAAGGAAATCTCTCATATCTACCTCGGAGGAGCTAAAGCTCTACGCCGGGATATCGCTCAGTAAAGGGCGAAGAAGAGATGATTAAGCATGTACGAATAATCGGTTCTGGGTTAATCGGTAGCTCAATTGGCCTCGCGCTTGCAGCTAAAAATATCGCTGTAACGATGGTCGATATCGATGCGGGTGCCTGCGTACTAGCCCAAGATTTGGTTGGTAGCAATGGCAGAGATCAGCAAGTTGATCTCACAGTTGTTGCCTCGCCACTTTCGACAGTTTCGCAGGTCATTTCTGAGGCGATGCAACAAGATATAAACCTAGGCTTTATAGATATTTCTTCCGTAAAAGTTAATCCTCATGTAGAGGTTTCAGCAATTGGATTGGATATGGCTCGATTCCTGCCAACGCATCCAATGGCTGGGCGCGAAATTGGCGGCGCAGAATCAGCGAGAGGCGACCTTTTTCAAGGTCGCCCGTGGATTATTGACTCAAATGGAGTTGATCCAGATTTACTAGCTGCAGGCATTGAACTCATCCAAGTTTGTGGCGCTCATTTAATTGATATGCCAGTTGAAGAGCATGATCGCGCCGTTGCTTTAGTTTCACATTTGCCACAGATCCTCTCGTCCGCCTTGGCCTCACAACTCCAAGGCGCTCCAACACATTGGCTTGATTTAGCAGGTAGTGGATTACGCGATACGACTCGAATCGCAGCTTCAAATCCTCGACTTTGGCGCGAGATTATTTCTGCAAATAGCCAAGCACTATCTCCGATTTTATCGAGAGTGATTACTGATTTGCAAAGACTTCAAGACTCACTCTCTGATGCTTCAACTGTCGAAGAATTTATCGCTGGAGGCAACGCGGGGCGTGCGGCCATACCTGGCAAGCATGGCGGAATCGCGCGCAACTACACATATCTGCCAGTTGTAATTCAAGATAAGCCTGGACAACTTGCAGCGTTATTTGATGAGTGTGCAAGCGCAGAAGTTAACGTCGAGGATCTCACTATCGAGCACTCGCCAGAACAATTCACTGGTCTCATCACTCTTGCGCTATCAAGTTCGGATGCCGACAAGCTTCATAAGCACCTTCTGCAAAAAGGTTGGAGCGCGCATTCTCCTCGTTAATGGTGATGCAATTGATTTATCTGCGCGATAATAAGCGCTGTATTTATTTATCGATATTAAGTAAGCACTTACATTTGGAAAGGTTGGGCTAGACATGATCATTGTTGCACTTGATGGCCCAAGCGGAGCCGGTAAGTCGAGCACATCAAAAGGAATCGCAACACGCGCTGGTTGGAATTACTTAGATACCGGAGCGCTCTATCGCGCAGCAGCACTTGTAGCTCTTGAAATCAAGAGTGATGAATCAAAAGATATTCTGGCGCACTTAGCGATAAATCGTATTGTCTTTCATTCAGATCCAAAGAAGTCGTTAATATTTTTGGGGGAGCGCGATATCTCGGAAGATATCCGCACCTTGAGCGTTACAAATAAGGTTTCTCATATAGCCTCAGATCCTGCGATACGCGCTGAACTTCTTAAGTTACAGCATTCAATCATTGACAAGGCAGAGCGAGGCATAGTTGTTGAAGGCCGCGATATTGGCACAGTCGTGGCGCCAGATGCGGCTCTCAAGGTTTATTTGACGGCAGATATTGATGCACGTACATACCGTCGTGAAATTGAATTAAGCGATGATGCAATCGCAACACACGAAGTCGAACAATCTTTGACTACGCGTGATCACGTGGATTCGACCCGCACAGCGTCGCCGTTAGCGATGGCATCGGATGCGGTGCATATTGATAGCACCGAATTAAATTTGGAAGAAACGATCGAAAGAGTATGGGAACTTCTTATAGAACGTTCCTTACTCGGATTGCCGATAGTTGCAATCCTTGGGCGCCCTAACGTTGGTAAATCTACTTTGATTAATCGTTTCATCGGACGCAGAGAAGCTATTGTTGAAGACACTCCTGGAGTTACTCGCGATCGCGTTCAATACGAATGCGAATGGGGCGGACGACGATTTATTGTGATGGATACCGGAGGATGGGAATCTAAGCCGGATGGAATTTCGGTTGCGATTTCAGCCGGTGCTGAGTTAGCCATGGAAGAAGCAGATGTTCTTGCTTTCGTTGTTGATGCACAAGTTGGTGCTCTCGATGAAGATGATGTCTTAGTGCAAGAGTTGCGTAAAGCAAAGAAACCAACAATTTTGGTAGCAAATAAAGTAGACGGCGATCACGATGAAGCAGATGCTCATGCGTTATGGAATCTTGGATTAGGTGAGCCGCATTTTGTTTCAGGTTTGCATGGTCGCGGTTCGGGGGACTTGCTCGATACGATTGTTAATCTGCTTCCAGAAGTGGGGCGCGCACAGACTCAAGATGGCTACCGTCGTATTGCATTAATCGGTCGCCCGAATGTTGGTAAATCAAGTTTGCTCAACGCCTTAGCTGGCGAAAATCGCTCGATCGTTGATGATGTTGCTGGCACTACCCGCGATCCCGTGGACTCACTTATTGAAGTGGGCGGCCAGATTTGGCGCTTTGTAGATACCGCCGGAATTAAAAAGCGAGCCAACCAAGCCAGTGGCACCGACTATTACGCAACCCTTCGGACCCAAACCGCTCTAGAACGTTCCGAGTGCGTTGCACTTGTACTCGATGCCTCAGTCCCAATCTCAGAGCAGGATCTTCGAATAATTTCGATGGTCGAAGAGTCTGGAAAAGCGATGGTCCTGGTTTTGAATAAGTGGGATTTGGTCGATGAAGACCGACGAGAACTGTTGGAGAAGGAACTTGATCGCCACCTTGGACATATCGAATGGGTGCAGCGCGTAAATGTCGCAGCCAAAACAGGCTGGCACCGAGATCGTCTTGCGCCGGCGCTTCGAACCGCTCTTGCCTCCTGGGAGAAACGTGTTCCAACCTCGAAGCTCAACTCTTTCCTTGGCGCTCTTATCGGTGCGACTCCGCCACCGGTTCGTGGCGGAAAGCAGCCGAAGGTTTATTACGCCACTCAAGCTGGAATTGCGCCTCCAAAGTTCGTAGTTTTCTCATCTGGCTGGATTGAAGCTTCTTACCGACGTTTCATTGAGCGACGACTTCGCGAAGAATTCGGATTTCCGGGGACCCCCGTTCAGGTGGCCATTCGGGTGAAGGAGCGCGAGAAGGAGTGAAGCAGTATCTGACGATTCCTAACGCCCTCACCGCGCTACGGGGTTTGGGCGTTCCGCTCTTCATCTGGCTCGCTTTGGAGATCCAAGCCGATGGTTGGGCTATTTTCGTCTTGGCGGTCGGGGGAGTCACTGACTACCTCGATGGCAAATTAGCTCGAATGTGGAATCAAACTTCTCGATTCGGTGAGTTGGCAGATCCAGCTATCGACCGTATCTACATCGTCGCGACTTTGATTGTTCTTTATATGCGTGATGCCTTGCCGCTCTGGGTGATTCTGGCCTTATTGATGCGCGATTTCATATTGGCAGTCATGACAATTCTTCTCACACGTAAAGGTATCCCTCCACTTAAGGTTACTTACCTCGGAAAAGCTGCAACCTTCAATCTTCTTTACGCATTTCCGCTCTTGCTCTTGGCGCTCTCTGATTCTGTTGCAGGAACGCTCGCATTTATCTTCGGTTGGGCATTTACGATTTGGGGAGTTGCTCTTTACCTCTTCACGGGCGTTTCATATTTCCAGAGCGCAGTTAAAAGCATTAGAGTGCAGCCTTCTAGCCGAGCTTAATGATTTTAGGATAAGGAATATCAATGTCACATATCCCAGCTGACCTTCACTATACAAAAGAACATGAGTGGGTAGCTGAGGCGCAGAGCGCAGGCAGTATCCGAATGGGAATCACAGATTTCGCGCAAAGCGCCCTGGGAGATATTGTTTACGTACAGATGCCAAAAGTTGGCGAAACAGTTACTGCCGATAAAGTTTGTGGTGAGGTTGAATCCACTAAATCTGTATCAGAGATTTTTGCTCCCGTTACCGGAGTAGTTACAGCAGTAAACGAGAGCCTTGTTAATAATCCAGAACTCGTCAACTCTGATCCTTACGGCGCGGGATGGTTGGCGGAAATCTCACTCAGTGGAGAGCCTGCTTCGCTGCTAACGGCGGCTCAATATGGGGAGATTACGGGCTAACTTCCGGCTTGATTTCTTTATCGCAACTCTCTAGTGTCACCCTTAAGTTGAAGGTGAGTCCGAAAGAAGGGGGGAGTAGCTCATGGAGAATCCAATTCAATCCAATGAACTTACTACCACTCTCCACCTCGGAGTTCGATCCGTTGCAGATTCTTCCCCGGCTGCACTTATCGAAAGCCTTTTAGAGAAATCATCTCCAGAAGAAAAAGCAGTAATCCAAAGTGTTATGAATGGCTCAGCAGAGTCTGCAATGGTCTTTATCCATCGCGGTCCTTCTCGCGGTGCTAGGTTCTTGATTACCGGTGATGGAGTGAGTATCGGTCGCGCATCTTCAAACGATATTTTTCTTGATGACATAACAGTTTCTCGTTCACATGCAACTATAAAGCGCACAGGTTCTGTATTTGAATTCACGGATTCTGGAAGCCTAAATGGTTCGTATATTAATAATCAACAAAGTAAGTCGCACAGCCTTGTAACTGGCGATGAGATTCAAATTGGAAAATTCCACCTGCTATTTATTTGCAGTCAATCACAATCAGGGGAGAAGTAAGTGAGCGTTCCAGCACGTGCGTATTTAAGTATCGGTGAAGTATTAACAAAGTTGCGTGGCGACTTTCCTGACATCACAATTTCAAAAATTCGCTTTCTTGAATCTGAAGGGCTGATTGAGCCACAACGCACACCTTCCGGATATCGCAAATTTACAAGCAACGATTTAGAACGTCTTCGCTATGTACTGCTTGCACAGCGCGATCAGTACCTGCCTTTACGTGTCATCAAAGAAAATCTCGACGCTCTTGATCGTGGTCTTGAACCAACGCCACAAGGAATTGCTGTTCCCCGTCCAACACTTGGATTGGCCACAGTCGATGGAGAAATCGCGCCAAGCACCTTCGGCGAGCAGTCAGAGATGCGCCTTTCACGAGATGAACTCATTAATGCATCTGGAGTAGATGATGCACAACTCGTTGAGCTTGAATCTTTTGGGTTGATAACCCTTCGTGGCCGTCATTACGATGCAGATGCGCTTTCAGTAGCAAAGGCGGTCGCCGAGATGGCTTCATTTGGTATTGAAGCCCGTCATTTGCGTTCATTTAAGACAGCAGCTGACCGCGAAATTGGTTTGATTGAACAAGTGATCACTCCTTACACACGTCAGAAGTCATCTGAATCTAAGGCTCGAGCCGAGGAAGTACAGCGAGAGATTGCTGCGCTATCTGTTCGTTTGCATGCATCGCTCATTCGCAGCGGTCTAAATCGACCTCGCTAGTTCCTCCTCTCATGCTCACTCTGGTTGAAGTTGTCGGTGTTCGCATTGAGATGCCTTCTAACCAGCCAATTGTTTTACTTAAAGAGGTTGAGGGAACGACATTCCTTCCAATTTGGGTAGGTTCTGCCGAGGCAAGTGCTATCGCTTTTGCTCAGCAAGAACTCCGTCCTGCTAGACCCCTTACTCATGATTTGATGGTCGATCTTTTTCAAGCAACTGGCTTAACTTTGACCTCTGTGCACATTACTTCAATGGTTGATGGAATTTTCTATGCTGAGATGCAACTTCGTAATGACCAGGGAGCCCTGGCACCCGTTTCGGCGAGACCATCGGATGCGATCGCGGTAGCACTTCGTACTAAGGCCAATATCTTGGTCTCCCAAGAGCTTCTCAATAGCGCCGGTATCCAAATTCCGGATGGCGGTGCGGTAGGGAGCGAGTCTGAAGTGGAGGCCTTCCGTGAGTTTCTCGATCAGATCAACCCGGAGGACTTCGCCTGATAAGCGGGGCAACCGTCAACCTCAAGTAGAGGTTTTAAGCGTGTCGCTCACGAGCTGTCGGGGTAGGGGCGCGTACCCTAACGATGTTCCGATTTCCCCGGGACCATTATCGAAAGCGAGCCCCCTCTCGTGACAGAGCAAGAACTCCAGATCGGCTATCGCGGTGCTACTGCATGTTCAGCAGCAGGAATCACATATCGACAACTTGATTACTGGGCACGTACAGGATTAGTTGAGCCTTCAATTCGCACAGCACATGGTTCAGGTTCTGCTCGCCTTTATGGTTTCCGCGACATTCTTGTTTTGAAAATTGTTAAGCGACTTCTCGATGCAGGTGTCTCACTTCAAAATATTAGAACTGCCGTTGATCACTTGCGCAATCGCGGCGTCACAGAACTTGAAAGCATTACATTGATGAGCGATGGATCTTCTATCTACGAACTTTCAAGCCCTGATCAGATTATCGATTTGCTTGCGGGCGGTCAGGGTGTATTTGGAATTGCGGTTGGAAAGGTCTGGCATGAAGTTGAGGGCTCACTCTCAACCTTGAGTGGAGAGTTCAACGGCGAAGTAGTTGGTGGCGAAAGTAACGACGAACTCTCGCTGCGCCGAAAGGCTAAAGGCGCTTAATTCTTCTTCGCTGCCAATATATTGCACCTTCGCAACAATTTAGGTGTTGCAACATGGCAGCAAAGGCAGGGGAGTTAAGTGAGCCGCTCATTTGAAGATCGCCACATTGGTCCGACTCATCGTGATGAGGCGACAATGCTTGCGGCTTTGGGCTACAAGGACTTAACGAGTTTTATTGCCGATGTTGTTCCTGCAAATATTGCAATTCAAGGTGTGATTGAAGATGCGCTTGGGGAAGGTGTTAGTGAAGTAGAGGTCATCTCTGAACTTCGAAAGATTGCATCCGAGAATAAAGTTTTCACCTCACTGATTGGTACCGGCTATTACGCAACGATCGTGCCTGCGGTAATTAAGCGCAATGTCTTAGAGAATCCCGCTTGGTACACCGCATACACGCCATACCAACCAGAAATCTCACAAGGCAGGCTCGAAGCGCTCTTTGCATTTCAAACTATGGTCTGTGAATTAACAGGACTAGACATATCGAATGCTTCAATGCTTGATGAATCAACAGCTGCTGCTGAGGCAATGACGCTAGCCCGTAGAGCGTCCAAACTCAGCGATGACGCAGTATTTCTCATTGAAGAGCACCTTCATCCGCAGACTAAAGCTGTCGTTCTAACACGAGCCAAGCCACTTGGCATAACAGTTGTAGAAGTGGATTCAGGGGATATCACTCGCGATGGTTATGCAGGGGAATTTTTTGGTGCCTTGTTGCAGTATCCAGATACAACTGGAGAGATTTGCGACTACTCAGCCTTTGCAACGTATGCACATCAACAAGGCGCCCTAGTTATTGCTGCAACTGATCTACTCGCTCTCACTCTGATCAAGGCACCGGGGGAGTGGGGAGCCGATATCGCAGTTGGAACTGCGCAACGTTTCGGAGTTCCGATGGGATTTGGCGGACCGCACGCAGGATTCCTTGCAGTGCGCAGTGGACTAGAGAGATCAATGCCAGGGCGACTTGTTGGTCAAAGTATTGATGCAACAGGCAAGCCAGCTTTCCGTTTAGCGTTACAAACGAGAGAGCAACATATCCGTCGCGATAAGGCCACCTCCAATATTTGTACAGCGCAGGTTTTACTTGCGAATATGAGCGCCTTCTATGCCATGTGGCACGGGCCTTCCGGGCTGCGCGCAATTGCAGAACGTGTAAATGTATTCGCAAATCGTTTAGCCACTGTCAGTAAATCTGGCAATCAAGTTATCTTTGATACCGTAACAGTTGATGTTCTAGATGCTGCGAAGATTCACTCAAAGGCAACTGAGAGAGGAATTAATTTCCGTCACGTTTCTGCCACGCAAGTAAGAGTCTCTTTCGATGAGCAAACAACTGAGTCTGTTTTTGCTGATGTGCTTTCAATCCTAGGTTTAAATGAAACTGCGGCTGATGCTGTTCTGACAAAATCAATTCCGGCGAAGATGCTTCGCACAAGCAGCTATCTAACTCACCCCGTTTTTAATACAAATCATTCCGAGACAGCGATGATGCGTTATTTGCGTAATCTCGCAGACCGCGATTTAGCGCTTGATCGCACCATGATTCCACTCGGCTCTTGCACCATGAAGTTGAATTCCGTGACAGAGATGGAAGCTGTCACATGGCCCGAATTCTCTGCGCTACATCCTTTTGCGCCAGCGGAGCAGACTGTTGGCTCACGTAAATTAATTGATCAGCTTTCGCAGTGGTTGGTTGCAATTACTGGGTATGACGCCGTCTCGCTTCAACCAAATGCAGGTAGCCAAGGCGAGTTTGCAGGGCTTCTTGCGATTCGTAATTACCATGACTCTAGAGGTGATCACGCACGAAAGATTTGCTTGATTCCATCGAGTGCGCACGGAACAAATGCTGCTTCAGCGGTTATGGCGGGGATGCAGGTAGTTGTTATCGAGTGCGACGAAAATGGAAATGTTTCGGTTGAAGATATTAAGGCGAAAATCGCGGAATATTCCCAGACACTTGCGGCGCTGATGATTACCTATCCATCAACACACGGCGTCTTTGAAACGGCGGTTTCGGAAATTTGCGAATTAATCCATGACGCCGGGGGACAGGTATATGTAGATGGAGCAAATCTCAACGCACTTGTTGGAGTAGCTCAGCCAGGTAAATTCGGAGCCGATGTTTCGCATTTAAATCTCCATAAAACTTTCGCAATTCCACATGGTGGCGGGGGACCGGGCGTTGGTCCAGTTATTTCTCGAACACATTTAGCACCATTCCTGCCCAATCATCCGTTAGATCCTCTAGCTGGTCCCGTTACAGGCCCAGGTCCGATTTCTGCGGCACCTTATGGCTCTGCAAGTATTTTGCCAATCTCTTGGGCGTACATACGTTTACTTGGCGGTGGCGGTCTAACTCACGCAACTCAAGTTGCAATTCTTTCGGCAAATTACATGGCGGCGCGTTTGTCTGACTCCTATCCGGTTTTATATACCGGCCAGAATGGGCGAGTAGCTCATGAATGCATATTGGATATTCGAGGACTCACTAAAGATTCTGGTGTCAGCGTTGATGACATTGCAAAGCGTTTAATGGATTACGGCTTTCACGCACCTACTATGTCCTTCCCGGTTGCAGGGACGTTGATGATTGAACCGACCGAATCCGAAGATATTCGCGAGATCCATCGATTCATTGATGCGATGGTCTCGATCCGAACCGAGATTCAAGAGATAATTGATGGGAAGATGACCATCGAGGATTCCGCCTTACGTCATGCGCCTCATACCGCCTTGATTATGACCGCCAGCGAATGGGACAGGGCTTACCCGAGGGAGAGGGGTGGCTATCCAGCGCCTCTGGAGGGCTATATCGAAGGCGAAATCATTGGAAGTCGAATGAAATATTGGCCTCCCGTCTCACGCATTGATGGCGCACATGGGGATCGAAACTTAGTTTGTTCTTGCGCGCCCATCTCGGATTATCAGAGGTAGGCAGCCGCAGGGGTGGGGCTAATTCCTTTTACTTTACATAATGTAACTTATCGGCATTAGGCCTTAGCGCACGATTGAGACCCCAGAGCGTTGTCTGCACTAGAGCTTCAATGACTATGTTCTTGCTCATCTTAGAAAGACCATTTACTCGCTCGATGAAAGTTATTGGAACTTCTACAAAGACTGCACCAGCTAGATCACTGGCCATTGCCATTTCAATCTGAAAACAATAGCCATTTGCCGTCATTTCATTGATTTTCAATTTCTTTAATATAGCGACCGAATAAATTCGAAAACCTCCTGTGAGGTCTCGTAGTGGGATTCCTAGAACTTTCCGGGCATATGCAGTTCCTGCCTTTGAGAGAAACTGTCGATATTTTGGCCAATTTACAACTCTTCCGCCTGGCATCCAGCGGGTACCGAGTGTCACCGATAGTTCGTCTTTATCTGCGCTAGCAAACATTAAATGTAAATCTTCGACTCTATGTGAGCCATCAGAGTCCATTGTGACAATGTGTGAAAATTGATTTGAATCGATTGCTTCAGTAATTGCGGCACGATAGGCATTACCGAGACCATCTTTTCTCGTTCTGCGCATAACACGCACCCAATCTAGATCCAAATTATCGACAATATTTGCAGTGCCATCGGGGGAATTGTCATCAATAACAACAACTCTGAATGGCATCTCTCTGCGTAGATTCTCGAGAGATGAAAGTAGTGAAACGATATTTAGCGATTCGTTGTAAGTTGGAATTAGGACGACAGGTTTCATATCGTTTCTCTTCACCACTTAAGAGCAGAAATCAATCTATCAACGCTTGCGCCCAGACCGTACTCTTCCTTCATTTGATAAACGAGAGATAGATCCTGCGCCTTGGTTGGAATTTTGATATCTAATTGGGGAAGAGCTACATCGCGAGCACAGTGTACGAGAGTTGGTGCAATTTTTAGGTAATCCTCCCCCGCAAGAATCTTCTTTGCAAGTGAGGCAGGAAGTGAATCATGTCCAGTGCTTGCTGCTTTCAGCGCTTCTTCAACAGTTGCAAAATGATTGGCAATAAGTGCCGCTCCTTTTTCGCCAATCCCCCGAACGCCGGGTAATCCATCTGAAGGATCGCCGCGGAACATAGCGAAAAGCGCATATCTATCTCCAGGAATTCCATACTTGTCTGCAACCCAAGCAATGTCGACTAAATCATGTTGTGAGATTCCTCGTGCGAGATAAACAACTTTGATGTCGCGTTTATCATCGACAAGTTGGAAGAGATCTCTATCTCCAGTAACGACACGAATAGGGCCCTTCTCCTGAGCTGCAAAGGTCGCCATCACATCATCTGCTTCGTAATCGTCCACACCGACCATAGGAATTCCAAGTGCATCCAATAAATCAAGCAGAACAGGAATTTGTGGTGTTAGCGTCTCCGGTTCTTCCTCTTCATCACTATCGGCTTCTAATCGATTAGCTTTGTAATCAGGGAAAAGTTCGACGCGCCATGACGGCCGCCAATCCCCTTCTATGCACGCGACAATGCGATTTGGTGAGTACATGGAAATCAAACGCGCCGTCATATCAAGATAGCCACGAATAGCATTTACGGGCATGCCAGTTGGCGATAACAAAGTGTCTGGCATTCCGTAATATGCGCGATACCAAAGTGAGGCGCTATCTAAGAGCATTAGTGTCATAGTTCGCCAACCATATACGAGACCACTCCCCTGTCGATGCGCTTAATAGCATCTTTGCATTGAGGACGTAACTTTTCAGATGCCACAGATATTTGATTGAGTAGATCAATTAGTTGCTTAATGTTTCGCACGAAATCGCCAACAGTCATGTCGCTTCCCTTTAGTACATGGCTTAGTGAGTGACCACTGGCCCATTTGAAGGATGCCTGACAGAAGCCAAAGTCAGGTTCTCGTTGAGTTTTTACCCCAAAATCTTCTTCAATACTTTCGAGCTGAGACCAAATGGAGGCAATTGCTGCCAGCGCATTTGCAACATTTTGGTGTGGAATTTTAGGAGCATAGTTTTCACTACCTCGACTCTCATAAATTACCGAAGAGACAACTGAAATAAGTTCAGGTGCTGATAATTTATCAAGAATTCCGTTGCGGATAGTCTCAGTTAAAAGAAGATCTGACTCGGCATAAATCTTCGCGAGGATTTTTCCTTGCTCGAGAGGCTGTTCGCCCTCAATGTAGCCAAGATGATTTAGAACATCACAAATTCTGTCAAAGGTTTTGGCGATAACGTGAGTTCTATTCTCTACGCGTTCTCTGAGGCCAGCAGATTCTCGATGTAAGCGCGTGGCGCGCTCGGCAAAGCGAGCGTGCGTTTCACGATCATTACAAGAGTGACATTCATGCTGACGTAATTGTTTTCTCAATTTATCGAGTTCGTTCTCCATATGCTGACGTTGGCGGTTATCAAAGGTACGTCGGCCATCCCTTTTGCTGAGCAGTCGCTCGGTATCCTTAATTTCCATCCGAATATTTGCGTACTCCTCGAAGTTTCCGAGATGACAGACCGCAGATTCAAGCTGCTCGGCTGCCGCCATATCGTTCTTTCGAATCTGCTTAACCAATCCAACTACAGCCCTATCGGCTTGGACTTGCGCAAAGGATGATTCCAAACTTGTTCGTGCTCGCTCGCGCCCGAATCGAGCAATCAAGTTGATCGACATGTTGTAGGAAGGAGTAAAGGATGAGCGAAGTGGATAGGTTCGCGTCGAGGCAAGACCTGCTGCGGTTGCAGAATCTACCGTTGGTGACCAGAGGACTACTGCATTACCTTCTATATCGATTCCACGACGACCTGCACGTCCTGTTAATTGCGTG
>CAFBLZ010000008.1_pt1 | contig 20871 bp, 22 predicted proteins | sample 7268341 | NCBI WGS metagenome assembly CAFBLZ01 (sample SAMEA6814048, study PRJEB35770) | freshwater metagenome | biome: Freshwater; feature: Freshwater reservoir; material: water | place: Czech Republic | collected 2017-05-23 | depth 30m m
GAAGAGAAGATGTATGCCATTGGCAAGATTCCTGGTTCATTCTTCCGTCGCGAAGGTCGTCCATCAGAAGAGGCAATTCTTACTTGTCGTTTGATCGACCGCCCATTGCGTCCATCATTCGTAAAGGGTCTTCGTAACGAAGTTCAGATTGTTGTGACAGTAATGGCACTCAATCCAGATCATATGTACGACGTGATTGCGATTAACGCATCTTCAATGTCTACCCAGCTTGCTGGTCTGCCATTCTCTGGTCCAATCGGTGGAGTGCGTGTTGCACTTATCGAAGGCCAGTGGGTTGCATTCCCTAATCACTCACAGGTTGAGAACGCTGTATTCGACATGGTCGTTGCAGGTCGCGTATCTGGTGATGACGTTGCAATCATGATGGTTGAAGCAGAAGCTACTTCACGCACGATCAGCCTTATTGCAGGCGGAGCCGCTGCTCCAACTGAAGAGATTGTTGCGCAAGGTCTTGATGCAGCAAAGCCATTTATCAAGATTCTCTGCGATGCACAGTCAAAGCTTGCTGCAGTTGCTGCAAAGCCAACAGCTGAATTCCCAGTATTTCTTGAATACCAGGCAGATGTGTTCGCAGCAGTTGAAAAGGCAGCAAAGGATGATCTTGCTAAGGCACTCACAATTGCTGGTAAGCAAGAGCGCGAAACAAAGATTGATGAAATCTCTGCTTCAACTAAGGAGACAGTTTCGGCCGCATTTGAAGGCCGCGAAAAGGAAGTTCCCGCAGCATTTAAATCACTGACAAAGAAGCTTGTACGCCAGCGCGTACTTCGCGACAAGATTCGTATCGATGGCCGCGGACTTCGCGACATCCGTGCAATTACGTGTGAAGTTGAGGTAATTCCTCGCGTTCATGGCTCTGCAATCTTCGAGCGCGGAGAGACTCAGATTCTTGGAGTTACAACTTTGAACATGCTTAAGATGGAACAACAGCTCGACACAATGAGCCCAGAGACATCAAAGCGTTACATGCACAACTACAACTTCCCACCGTATTCAACTGGTGAAACAGGTCGCGTTGGCACACCTAAGCGTCGCGAAATTGGCCACGGAGCACTCGCAGAGCGCGCACTTATTCCGGTACTTCCAACTCGTGAAGAGTTCCCATATGCAATCCGTCAGGTCTCTGAGGCCCTCGGTTCAAACGGATCAACTTCAATGGGTTCTGTCTGTGCTTCAACTCTTTCAATGCTTCAAGCTGGTGTGCCTCTTAAGGCGCCGGTAGCTGGCATTGCAATGGGTCTGATCTCAGATGATGTTGATGGCAAGATTGAATACGTTGCCTTGACAGATATTCTCGGTGCAGAAGATGCATTTGGCGATATGGACTTTAAGGTTGCAGGAACTAAAGACTTCGTTACAGCTCTTCAGCTCGATACAAAGCTCGATGGAATCCCTGCATCTGTTCTTGCTGGTGCTCTGCACCAAGCAAAGGAAGCTCGTCTTGCGATTCTTGACTTCATGAATGAGGCAATTGATACACCGGATGAGATGAGCCAATACGCTCCGCGAATCATCTCTGTAAAGATTCCTGTCGATCAGATTGGCGCAGTAATCGGGCCTAAGGGCAAGATCATCAATCAGATTCAGGATGAAACCGGTGCTGAAATCTCTATTGAAGATGACGGAACAATTTACATTGGTGCAACTGATGGACCTTCCGCAGAAGCAGCGCGTTCGCAGATCAATGCAATTGCAAACCCAACCATGCCAGAAGTTGGCGAGCGTTATCTTGGAACTGTTGTAAAGATTGCAACATTCGGAGCATTCGTTTCGCTTATGCCAGGCAAGGATGGGCTTCTTCACGTTTCACAGATTCGCAAGATGCATGGCGGAAAGCGAATTGAGAACATTGAAGATGTAATGAAGGTCGGAGATAAGGTGCAGGTTGAGATCGGTGAAATCGATCCAAAGGGCAAGCTTTCTCTCGTTCCTGTTCTTGAAGAAGGCGCAGCATCAGCTGAGTAATGTCTGTTAAGAGAACGGTCCACTCCAGCGGTCTGCGCATAGTTACAGAGGAAGTTCCCTCTGTTCGAAGTGCAGCTGTAGGTATTTGGGTCAATATTGGATCTCGTGATGAAGCACCGGCAACTGCCGGTGCTTCTCATTTTCTCGAGCACCTTCTCTTTAAAGGAACAACGTCACGAACCGCGCTAGAGATTTCATCGGCAATCGAATCAGTTGGTGGCGAGATGAATGCCTTCACTTCGAAGGAATACACCTGCTTCTATGCGCGAGTAATTGATACAGATCTACCGATGGCAATTGATGTTGTGAGTGACTTGATTACCTCATCAATTGTTACAGCTCTAGATGTTGAATCAGAGCGCAAAGTTGTTTTAGAAGAAATCGCTATGCGCGATGATGACCCGGGCGATTTAGTTCATGACCTTTTTAGCGAGACTTACTATGGAGATACATTGATTGGTCGTCCAATTTTGGGCACCGTCGATTCCATCAAGGGAATGTCTCGTAACACCGTCTTTAATTACTATAAGAAGAAGTACAAGCCATCTGATTTAGTTGTTGCTGTTGCGGGCAATATTAAGCATAAGCGTGTTGTTGCGATGGTTGAAGAAGCTTTAGCTCGCGACAATTTCTTGGATCAGCCAGGCACTCCAAATCTTCGTTCTATCGCGCCAATTAAACGTGGGCCACAGTTGCCAGTTGGATTGATATATCGCAAGACCGAGCAAGCGCACATGCTCTATGGCATGGAAGGTGTTGCTCGCGCAGATGAGCGACGTTTTGCAATGGGAGTTCTCTCAGCTGCCCTCGGTGGTGGAATGTCTTCGCGACTATTCCAAGAGATTCGCGAAAAGCGCGGTCTCGCATACTCTGTCTATGCCTACTCACAACAGTTTGCAGGAACTGGAACACTTAGTTTTTATGCTGGTTGTAATCCAACAAAAGCAATCGAAGTTGTGGAAATTATTCGCGAGGTCCTAGTTGATGTTGCAGATAATGGGATGACTCATGAAGAGATTGAGCGAGCCAAAGGGGCAGTACGCGGCTCGCTAGTTTTAAGCCAAGAAGACTCAGGCTCTCGTATGAGCCGAATCGGCAAGAATGAGATTGTCTACGGACAGGTCATGGGCTTTGATGAGATTTTGAAGGCAATCTCACGCGTATCAGCAGAAGACATTCGTGAAATTGCTGGCGAGTATCTGACCAAAACGCCTACCCTTGCTCTTGTAGGACCATTTAAGAATTCGACTAAATTTGAGAAGGTATTAAGCAAATGATCAAAGTAGGCGTACTTGGCTCACGAGGCCGAATGGGTTCTGAGGTTGTTAAGGCTGTTAGCGAAGCTTCAGATTGCGAACTCGTCGCAGCCATTGATCAGGATGATTCACTCGATGCATTTGTTACCGCTGGCGCGCAGGTAGTTGTAGATTTCACTACTCCAGATGTAGTTATGGGTAATCTTGATTTTTTAATCAAAAATAATATCCACGCAGTTGTCGGTACTACAGGCTTTTCAGATGATCGAATCGCTGCGCTCAAGACTTGGCTTTCACAAAGCCCTAAGGCTGGAATTCTGATTGCCCCTAACTTTGCAATCGGTGCAGTATTGATGATGGAGTTTGCCGAGAAAGCTGCCAGATACTTTGAGTCTGCAGAAATTATTGAATTACATCACCCAAATAAAGTAGATGCTCCTTCAGGAACTGCAGCACGCACTGCGGCACTAATTTCAGATGCTCGCAAGCGCGCTGGTTTGCCACCAATGCCAGATGCGACGACAACCGCACTTGAAGGTGCGCGCGGTGCGATTGTTGGAGATGTCCCAGTGCATTCAATTCGCTTGCGCGGCTTGATTGCTCATCAGGAAGTTCTATTCGGGGGATTGGGCGAGACTCTTACAATTCGCCATGATTCACTTGATCGCGCAGGTTTTATGCCAGGAGTTTTACTTGGCGTTCGACAGATTTCATCGCATCCAGGGCTAACCGTTGGCCTAGAAAAGTTCATGTAAAGGAAAACCATGTCATCACATCCAGAAATCACAATGTACGGCGCTGATTGGTGTGGAGATTGTCGACGCTCTAAGCGACTTCTCGAAGAACTTGATGTTCAGATTACACATGTCGATGTTGAAGCCGATCTCTCAGCAGCAGACAAGGTGATTGAAATCAATGGGGGAGCGAAGTCGATTCCCGTAATAGTTTTTCCAGATGGCACTCACTTAACAGAGCCTTCAGATATCGATCTCAAAGCAAAGTTGCAGTCTCTAAATATTATTTAAGGTAATGAAAGGTCAGCGCACTTGAAGCTGCTGAACCAATTACAACGACCGGAAATGGTGCTTTAAAAGATAGCGCAATGACTGCTACCGCCATTCCAGCGATTCTTTGATCTAAAACCAATTTGCTCCTATCGCTAAAAGTCTGAACTGCGACGAGAGCGCTTAAGAGTGCAATCGGAATTAACGTGTTAATTCGTAGCGCGCGAGGATTGCTTAAGTACTTTTCGGGAACGCTGTGGCCGAAGTATTTCAATCCAAATGCAATCAAACTTGTGCCGATTACAGCAATCCAGATTGTGCTCACTTGCGCACCTTCCATCCGAAAGCGACTGCCAAGAGCGCAGTGCTAATTATTGGAATCCCTGCTGCAACAAGTGGTGTAAGTACGAGAGCAAGCAACATTGCACTCACCGCAAGAGTACGTTCCTTTTTATTGGTTAAGCGCGGCCAGACAAGGCCAAGAAATGCCGCTGGAACCGCTGCATCAAGCCCCCAAGCAGCGGGATCTCCCATTGCTTGCGCACCCAGCGCGCCAACAACGGTGAAGAGATTCCAAAAGATATAAACCCCGATGCCGGTGAGCCAAAAACCTTGGCGCATTGCATCTTCACCAAGATCGGATTGACCAAGTGCTACACCGGTAGATTCATCGATAGTCACTTGCGCGCCAACAACACGCTTCCATCCGCGGAATTTCATAATTGGTGCCATTCGCAATCCATATAGAGCATTACGAATTCCCAATAGAGACGCCGTTGCGATTCCAGAGAGCGCTGTTCCTCCGGCGCCCAGTACGCCGACAACTGCAAATTGCGAAGCTCCAGAGAAGGTCAGCAACGAAAGGGCGCAAGTTTGTATGAGTGAAAATCCAGCAGCTATTCCGGCGGCGCCAAAGGCAACTCCATAGAGTCCAACGGTGAATGAGACGCTGAACGAAGCGGAGGCGGTGGTGCGGTTCACTCGGGACACGCGCTCATTCTGCCCTATAGATGCCAAGTGGTGCGGGGGGTTGCTAGGTAGGGTGCGACCATGTCTGAATCAAGCGCCCACTCTGAAATCATTTTCCGCGACGATGTCTCTGTCGAACTTATTAAGGCTAGCGCTAGCGACGCCGATGTCATTTGGGCAGCTCGCGTATCGACAGCCGGCGAACAATCGATGGATGAGATTGGTGAGGATCCTTCACGTTCGGCAGGACTTATTAATTATCTCGCTCGCGAACGCCATGGCTCACCTTTTGAGCACACCTCAATGACATTTTTCATCTCTGCGCCAATCTTTGTATTCCGCGAATTTATGCGCCATCGCATCGCTTCATATAATGAAGAATCCGGTCGATATCGTGAATTGAAACCAGTTTTCTACATTCCAAACCAAGAACGTAACCTCATTCAAATCGGAAAGACTGGTGCCTACGAATTTATTCCGGGTACTCAGGAGCAATTTGATGTGACAGTCGATGCGATGAAGGATGCGTACATAGTTGCCTATGACTCATATAAGAAAATGTTGGATGCAGGTATTGCGCGCGAAGTTGCGCGTGCTGTTCTGCCCGTCGCTACTTATTCATCCATGTATGTAACCATGAATGCACGTGCCCTCATGAATTTTCTTTCACTTCGCACATCACGCGAAGGATCGCACTTCCCAAGCTACCCACAGCGTGAAATCGAGATGGTCGCCGAAAAGATGGAGGCAGAATTCGCAAAATTGATGCCCCTTACATACGGAGCCTTCGAAAAATCTGGTCGCGTAGCGCCTTAAACGATAAGATACCCAAATGAGAATCGCTGCACCTTTTGGACGCATGATCACCGCGATGGTGACTCCTTTTAATAAGGATGGCTCCATTGATTGGGATGGCGTTGCAAGGCTCGCACAACATTTAGTTGATAACGGCCATGACGGAATTGCTGTAAATGGCACAACGGGGGAAGCACCAACTACCAAATCTTCCGAGAAGCTTGAAATTATTCGAGTTGTTAAGAGCGTAGTTGGATCAAAAATTACTGTGCTCTCTGGCGCCGGAGATAACGAAACTTCTTACACGGTCGAACAAGCTAAGCGATCACAAGAAGCTGGCGCTGACGGTCTCTTGGTTGTGGTTCCTTATTACAACAAGCCACCACAAGCAGGTGTTGAAGCACACTTCCGCGCCGTTGCTGCCGCAACAAATCTTCCAATCATGATGTACGACATTCCCGGTCGCACTGGAATTGAAATCGAAAACGACACAATTTGTCGCCTCTTTGATTCTGTTGAAAACATCGTCGCTCTCAAAGATGCCAAAGGCAACAGTGCAAGCACATCATGGGTTATTCAACGCTCAGGTATTCCTGTCTATTCAGGAGATGACATCCTGAACCTTCCACTTCTTGCAGTTGGTGCGGTTGGGTTTGTATCTGTCTGCGGACACACTGTTGGCAATGAACTCAAAGCAATGCTCAATGCTTGGTTCGCAGGCGATGCTGCAAAAGCGCTTGAAATTCATCAAAAACTTCTTCCTGTATTTACTGGAACTTTCCGCACGCAAGGTGCGATTCTGACTAAAGCTGCAATGGGTCTTATGGGATTACCTGGCGGCACAACTCGTCTTCCTCTCGTCGATGCAACACCAGAACAGATCGAACAACTTCGCAAAGATCTGACCGCTGGTGGCGTCGTATTGAAAAATTAGCCACTAGATGACTCAGCATCCCCACCCGAATTTAGGTACTCCTTCGAAACTCGCTGCTGGCGGGTTGCGCATAGTTGCCCTTGGTGGAATCTCAGAAATCGGTCGCAATATGACTGTATTTGAGCATGATGGAAAGTTATTAATCGTTGATTGCGGTGTGCTTTTTCCAGAAGATAACCAACCTGGAATTGATTTGATTCTTCCTGACTTTAGTTACATTCGCGATCGATTAGATGATGTAGTTGCTATTTTTCTTACCCACGGTCACGAAGATCATATTGGCGCTGTTCCTTATCTTCTTCGCGAACGAGTGGATATTCCTCTCTATGGATCGCCGCTAACGATTGCTCTAATAACTGCAAAATGCAAAGAGCACCGTATTGGTCCCATCACACACGAAGTTCGTGAAGGAGATCGATTTAAACTCGAGGGCTTTGATCTCGAATGCATTGCAGTTAATCACTCAATTCCTGATGCGCTAGCGGTAGCGATACGAACAAAGGCTGGATTGGTTCTTGCGACCGGTGATTTTAAAATGGATCAGCTTCCACTTGATGGACGCATTACCGATTTGGCTACCTTTGCACGTCTCGGTGATGAAGGCGTAGATATCTTTTTGGCGGATTCCACCAACGCAGATATTCCAGGCTTTACTCCATCAGAGCGTGAAATCATGCCAGCGCTGCATCGAGTTATCGCCACAACAAAGAAGCGCGTCATCGTTGCATCCTTCTCTTCTCACGTTCATCGCGTCCAGCAAGTAATTGATGTCGCTCACGAGAACGGTCGAAAGGTTTGCTTCATCGGCCGTTCGATGGTCCGTAATATGAAGATTGCCGAAGATATGGGATATCTCAATATTCCATCCGGCGCAGTCATAGAGTTAAAAAACCTAGAAGATTACGGCGATAATGTCGTTCTGATTTCTACAGGTTCTCAAGGCGAACCAATGGCAGCACTATCACGGATGGCCAATGGGGATCATCAAATTCGAGTTGGCCAGGGCGACACAATCATTCTCGCCTCATCACTTATTCCTGGAAATGAAAATTCAGTCTTTAGAGTAATTAATGAGCTCACACGGTTCGGCGCAAAAGTTGTACATAAGGCCAATGCGCTAGTACATGTCTCTGGACATGCCGCAGCAGGTGAGCTTCTCTATTGCTATAACATCGTTAAGCCAAAGTATGCGATGCCTATACATGGCGAGTGGCGCCATCTTAAGGCGAATGCAGAACTCGCCATTCAATCCGGAGTTCCCCGCGAAAATACCTTTATCGCTGAAAACGGAATAGTTATTGATCTTCTCGATCATGTGGCTGAAGTTGCTGGCGCAGTACCAGTTGGTTTTGTCTATGTAGATGGCCAGAGCATTGGAGATATCACCGAAGACTCATTGAAAGATCGACGAATACTTGGCGAAGAAGGATTCATCTCTGTCATTGTTGTAATTGATTCGCAGAGTGGAAAAATTGTTGCAGGCCCAGACATTCATGCGCGTGGGTTTAATGAAGATGAAGCTCTCTTTGATGAGGTGCGCGGAGATATCGAGAAGGCGCTTGCACATGCCGTTGCTGGCGGCACCAATGGAACGCATCAACTTTCGCAGGTTGTTCGCCGCACTATTGGTTCATGGGTCGGTCAAAAGCATCGCAGAAAGCCGATGATCGTCCCAGTAGTCATAGAGGTTTAAATTCGGCGCGCCTTCCCGCGCAGAGCAAAACTCTCCACCTAAGATTGAGCGTGTGGCTAAGAAAAAACGCACTGTAAAAAAGTCCAGTAAAGGCGGATTCCTTCCGTTGATTTACTCTGGCTTAGCCGCAACTTGGCACTTAATTGCAAAATCACTTGGCTCATCTATTCGGTTTGTAGCCAGAGGCGCAAAGGATCTGGACCCTGAGCATCATCGCGATGGTGCGGCGCTTCTTCTCTTTCTCTTATCTTTGATCAGCGTTACAGGAACTTGGTTAGGAGCTGACAATCTCTTAGCTCGCAATGTGCATTCATTTCTGTTCGGCGCCTTCGGTGTCGTCGCAGTAACAACTCCGATGGCGCTCGTCTATTTCGCATTCAGAATTTTCCGCAAGCCAGATGATAAGCACGGAACAGGTCGCATAACAGTTGGACTTATTACCGTATTAATAAGTGCAACCGGATTGGCTCACCTTCTTAATGGCTCACTTGGATCGTCAAATCCAATGGGCGCAACTGCGATTCGCGAAGGCGGGGGATTGCTTGGTTACTACGTTGCTAAGCCTCTTGTTGCCGTAATGTCATCGCTACTTGCCTACCCGTTCCTACTTGCTCTACTTCTCTTTGGTCTCTTGATAGTTACGGCGACTCCCTTCTCATCCGTATTAGTTCGCTTAAAAGTTATCGCAATATGGCTCTGGTCGAAGAAACCTGCGCGCAAGGAAGAAGATTTCGAAATCACAGACACTCCTCCTTTCGAAACTCCAGTCGTTGCTTGGCATGAGGAAGATGAAATTGAAGAGGCAGAATTTGATGAAGAATTTACAGTCGAAGTACCCAAGCCGCTTGAAGCGCAATTAAAACCAGCTCCACAGATCAGCCATCATCCAGAGCAATTGCTCTTGACGGGGGATTCGAAATACGAACTTCCTTCGCAAGATCTCCTCAAACTTGGACCTGCATCTAAGGGTAAGAGCAAAGCAAATGATTCAGTTGTTGCTGCATTAACAGAAGTATTTAAACAATTTGATATTGATGCACAAGTCACTGGTTTTATGCGCGGACCAACTGTTACACGATATGAAGTAGAGCTCGGCAATGCAGTTAAAGTTGAGCGCATTACGGCGCTCTCAAAGAATATTTCTTATGCAGTTGCCAGCAGTGAAGTAAGAATCCTTTCGCCAATTCCTGGTAAGTCTGCCGTAGGAATTGAAATTCCCAACACTGATCGCGAGATTGTTGCGCTAGGCGATGTAATGCGCTCAAGCGTTGCTGGCCAAGATCATCACCCAATGCTTGTTGCATTAGGTAAAGATGTTGAGGGTAATTTTGTCTGTGCCAACCTCGCAAAAATGCCACATTTACTCGTTGCGGGAGCGACAGGTGCTGGTAAGTCTTCAATGATTAACGCGATGATTACTTCAATCATGATGCGAGCAACACCGGATGATGTTCGGTTGATTTTGATTGATCCAAAGCGAGTTGAATTAACTGCCTACGAAGGAATCCCTCACCTCATTACACCGATCATCACCAATCCTAAGAAAGCTGCGGATGCGCTGACTTGGGTTGTCCGTGAGATGGATCTGCGTTATGAAGATTTGGCGAACTTTGGATATAGGCATATTGATGATTTCAACAAAGCAGTTCGGGCAGGAAAGGTTGTTGCCCCTCCCGGCTCAGACCGTGTTTTAGAACCCTACCCATATCTGCTGGTAATTATTGACGAATTAGCAGATTTAATGATGGTCTCGGCTCGCGAAGTTGAAGAGTCAGTAGTTCGAATCACTCAGCTCGCTCGTTCTGCTGGAATTCACTTAGTGCTTGCAACACAACGCCCAAGTGTTGATGTTGTCACGGGGCTTATTAAGGCAAATGTGCCTTCACGCCTTTCGTTTGCAACTTCATCGCTAGCTGACAGCCGAGTAATTCTGGATTCACCGGGTGCTGAAAAATTAATTGGGCAAGGCGATGCGCTATTTATTCCAATGGGTGCCAGTCGTGCAATTCGAATTCAAGGTGCATATGTCTCAGAGCGTGAAATTGAAGCAGTTACTAACCACGTTAAGAAACAATTAAAGCCACGCTATCGCGAAGATGTCACTGTAGCGCCGCAGTCGTCGAAGATGATCGATAAAGAAATTGGCGACGATTTAGAGTTGTTATGTCAGGCAGTCGAACTAGTGGTCGGAACTCAATTTGGCTCTACTTCGATGCTTCAAAGAAAACTTCGAGTGGGTTTTGCAAAAGCTGGACGCTTAATGGATTTGATGGAATCCCGTGGAATCGTCGGGCCCTCTGAGGGATCTAAGGCTCGAATCGTTCTTGTTAGCAATGATGAACTCGATTCAGTTCTAGCCACGCTCCGCGACTATTAAAAGGGGTTGGCTACAGGGGTGATTTCACCCATTGTTCAATTGATGGCTAGTAGTTGGCTCGCCTTAGTAGGTAAAATTAAGCGAAGAGCGAGGCAGGGGAATAAATGAATCTTGGTGAGGTGCTTAAATCCGCGCGCACTTCATCCGGTCTTTCTATCGAAGCACTTTCCGGACTTACAAGTATTCGTCCCGGTTTAATCTCTGAGATTGAAAAGAATAACTTTGCACATTGCGGTGGAGATATTTATGCACGTGGACACTTGCGAAATATCGCACCAAAAATCGGGCTTGATGCAAAAGAACTGATCAAACTTTATGATGCAGAGCATTCATTAGAGAGTCGTAGCATTAACGAGATGCTGATTGAAAATAGCGTTACTCGCGTTCCTCATGAGAGCAAGCGAATCAGTTGGAAAGTTCCAGCAACAGCTTCGCTATTCATCATTTTAGTTCTCGCCGTTGCACAGATCGTAATTTCAAATGTGAATAATTCGAATCCGGCAAAAGTTTCTGTAGTCGCCACTGAAACTCCGTCATCGTCACCAACAGCATCACCAACAGTTTCAGAAAGTTCTTCGACCGAAGCAAATACCACATCAACTACAGGTGGAGTAAATCTCACGATTACTGCAGCTAGAGGAAATTCAAGAATCGATATTGTGATCAATGGTGTGCATGTCGATAAGGGTTCAATCTTTCAAGGTGAAACCAAGAGTTTTACATCCGATGCCTCAATCAGCGTCTATTTCAGTAACCCAGCGGGACTAGATGTAACTCTTAATGGCGAATTATTACCTTCACTTGGTGGTCAAAACCAAGAAGTACGTCGCACTTTCCGCTAAACCTGTACTATCACCCCATGTCTCGCACCGTCGCAATAGTCACGATGGGTTGCGCCCGAAATGAAGTTGATTCTGAAGAGCTGGCTGGACGCCTAGCCGCTGAAGGTTGGACTCTCGTTGATGATGTAGAAGCGGCAGAGGTTGCGGTCGTAAATACATGCGGTTTTATCGAATCAGCAAAGAAGGATTCCGTTGATGCGCTTTTAGAGGCGAACTCACTTAAAGGCCATGGAACTACCAAAGCTGTTGTTGCAGTTGGTTGCATGGCAGAGAGATACGGAAAGGAATTAGCAGCCGCTTTGCCTGAAGCGGATGCAATTCTTGGTTTTGATGATTACCAAGATATCTCCTCCAAGTTGCAATCAATTCTTGCTGGAAATTCACATCAATCTCATACGCCCCAGGATCGTCGCGCTCTACTTCCGATTTCACCAGTTGCGCGCGCTGAGGTGCGTCGTGAAGTCCGTGATGCCGACCATGTCTCAAATCTAGGCGCAGGTGGTTCGCTCTTTAGAAAACGCTTAGGTAACGCTCCGTGGGCGCCACTGAAAATTGCATCAGGATGCGATCGTCGATGTTCATTCTGCGCCATTCCTTATTTCCGTGGTTCGTTCGTCTCTCGCCCTCCACAGGAAGTTTTAGAGGAAGCAGCTTGGCTTGCTCAGAACGGCGTTAGTGAACTCTTCTTGGTAAGTGAAAACACAACTTCATATGGAAAAGACCTTGGGGACCTTCGTTTGATGGAGAAAATTCTCCATCAATTTTCTGAGATACCAGGTGTCGAACGCGTCCGACTCTCGTATTTACAGCCAGCTGAAGTTCGTCCAACTTTGCTGCAAGCAATGATCGAGACTGCCAAAGTTGCACCTTACTTCGATTTATCTTTCCAACATACAAGCCCTTCAGTCTTGCGGCGAATGCGACGTTTTGGTGATTCAGAGAAGTTCTTGCATCTGATTAATCAAATACGCGCTCTCTCTCCGGAGGCGGGAATTCGCTCCAACTTCATCGTTGGCTTTCCGGGGGAGAGCCAAGAAGATTTCGACGATCTCGCGGCATTTATTACACATGCAAAGCTCGACGCAATAGGAGTATTTGGTTACTCAGATGAAGACAATACCGAAGCGCTGGATCACACCGATAAGGTAGATGAAGACGTCATTAAAGAGCGAGTAGATAGCCTCTCTCGTCTAGCGGATGAAATGGTTTCTGCTCGCGCCGCAGCACGTATCGGCGAGAATGTGCGTGTTCTGATTGAGGATGAGGAACTCCAGGAAGGTCGGGCCGCACATCAAGGTCCAGAAGTTGATGGAACGACTTCGTTTTTAGGAACAGATTTCAAAGCAGGCCAATACGTAGATGCAGTCGTCGTCGACTCAATGGGCGCCGATTTAGTTGCGAGGCCGCTTTAAATGGCTATAACAATCACTCCAAATTGGCTTACAGTTTTTCGTATTGCGTTAATTCCATCTGGAGTATGGGCTCTTTTTCATTCACCTTCAAATACTTGGCAATGCATCGCTTGGTTAATTTATTTCACTCTTGGAATGACAGATATTCTCGATGGTCACTGGGCGCGCAAAAGTAATCGAACAACACCGTTAGGTGCATTTCTAGATCCAGTTGCAGATAAAGCTCTTATTGGTTCGGCCATGATCTCGCTCGCCATTCTTGAGCGTTTCCCTTGGTGGATCGTCGCTGTTATCTTGACGCGCGAAATAGGAATTACCATATTTAGATTACTGGTCATTCGTGACGGAGTTATTCCCGCTAGCAAGGGCGGCAAAATCAAGACCCTTACTCAAAACTTCGGAGTCAGTTTCTATATGCTTCCGCTACCAGAAATTCTGCACCCACTTCGAGATACTTTGATGGCCGTCGCAGTTGTATTGACCATTTGGACCGGAATCGATTACATAGTTCAATGGCAGCGAGGTAGAAAAAGACCCTAATTTTTAAGATTGCTTGCTCTCATTTAAGAGAGAGGCGTATCTTTATGCCATGCCCCTTCGCTCTCATGCAAAGACAGTTATTTCATTATTGGAAAATCGAAGTGAAACCGTAGCTGTTGCAGAGTCACTTACAGCAGGTGGTTTGGGCCATGCGCTTACTATAATTCCAGGAGCATCAAAAGTATTTGTGGGTGGAGTCATCGCTTACACCAATGAAGTCAAAGTAAATTTCCTTGAAGTGAGTCCAACACTAATTAAAGATTTCACTGTAGTCAGCGAAGAAGTTGCTAACGCAATGGCTGATGCGGTGCGAGAAAAATTTGGATCAACCTGGGGGATTGCCACAACCGGTATCGCCGGTCCGGGAGACCATGAAGGCATAGCCGAAGGCACGGTCTGGGTCGCCATACGGGGCCCAATTAATCAGAGCATTCAATTACAGCTCGATGGCGGACGGGAAGCAATACGAACCGGCGCTATATCCAGCGCAATAGGCACCTTTGCGCGTATCCTTAGTCATCGTACGACGTAGGCAAAAATACTTAGCTCCAAGATTGAAGAAAGGGTAGCGATATGGTCTTGTTAAGAGAATCAGTTGGACAGGCACTTCGTCGTACCCGAACCGAACAATCTCGTACCTTGCGCGATGTTGCTCGCGATGCACGTGTATCTCTTGGCTATCTTTCAGAGGTAGAACGCGGACAGAAAGAAGCTTCGTCAGAGCTATTGAATTCAATCTGCGAAGCGCTCGGTCTCACACTTGGTTCCTTGATGAACGAAGTAACTCTAGAGATCACCTCAGCTGAGACAGCAAAGCTCGTTGTTGTCGATGCAGCCTAAATATTCGCTTCAAGCTGGAGTCCATCGCCGCACAGAAGCAGCAATTCTTGAGGGCACAAAAGCGCTGATTGCACGTTCTGGCATCACCGGTTTATCAATGATTGAAATCGCAGATTACTCAGAAGTTTCTCGTGCGACGCTATACAACCATTTTCGCGATAAAGATGCGGTATTAGCTGCCTTAGTATCTTCAGAAGTTGCTCGATTAGCAGAGCTTGCAATCACAGCAGGTACGCCAGCAGATGCCCTTGAGTCTCTGTCAATTTCGATCTCCACCGATCCAGCACTCGCTGCCATGAGAATTCATGACGCAGAGCTCCTTGTTGCTGCAATGACTAATACTGCTAGCGAGCACTACATTACAATTGCACAAATTATTTATGGTGCTACAAAATCAAAGTCTGGCACTGGTATTGCAATGCGTTGGCTACTAGGACAGGTCATGCAGCCAATCTCTGCAGAACAATCACGTGATCAAGCCGCACACTTGGCTACTGACACCCTGTTCTAAAATCATATAGAAATCTAATGCCATAATGCGCATCTCTGACCTTCGCGAACGACTAGCACTCTCATTCGGCGAAGTCTGGGCACCATCATTTTCGCAAGATATTGCAATCAGCGAATTAGGAAGCAAGACGGTCAATGAAGCGCTCAAAGCCGGAATCGAAGCGGATGAAATCTGGCGGGCAGTCTGCAAACAATGTCCCGTCGAAACTGCTAAACAGCGATAACTTCTAAGACCCAGGGATTGACGCCATCAGATGGCGTGAGTGCACATGGATATTTCTCAGAGACAATTGCGTAGAGATCCTCGGGGGTCTTTGCTAGCGAACGCGATTGCAACAACCATCGCGCAATCTCACCGCGCGTCTTCTTCGACATATGGGTAATCACTGTTCGAACGCCGTCGACGACGGTTGAGACTTTGATTTCTACCGTCTTCTCAACAGGAGATTTCCAAACCGTTTTATAGGTCGATGACCGACAATCAACAATCAGGGGAGTCTTAATAAGATCTAGAATGGCAGCAATACGAGGCGACATTTCTGTGTTGTTGATCTTCTCTTTATAGCTCTCGATTCGATCGCCAGGGCGCACCGCCCCGTACTTAGCGCTGATAATTACCAGCGAACTCTCGCCTCGCTTCTTGGCGCCAAGGGTGAGGGTGGGCCAATCAAGGGCCTGATAGAGCACGCCGGTATAGACGCTTATAGCCTGGGTAGGGCGGGTAGTTGTCAGCTTCTTCTCTGAGGGCGGTAAGAGAATAAGCATGTAGGTGAGTATGGCCGAGGGGCGTGTCAGAGGTCGTTGTTAATCTCTCCAGCGTGTCTCTAGATTGCCCGCGTGTCTTTGGTGGTATTCGAACAGATGTTCGACTACCATTTATCCATTGCGAGCCGCCATCAAAGGTAGCAAGTGATGCACAACCAGAGCGGTCTCAATCCTCCGCCCACAGCGTCTCTATCACGCTCGTAGGCCGTCGATGAAGTTCCGTACCTTCTGGGCCACCAAACAGTGGGGGATATGCCTCCACCGTTCGACTAAAAGGAGAAAAACTCATGGCAGCTGAAAAGCCCGATAAGACAGTTAGCAAAGCCGATGAAAAAGCATCATCTGATCGCCACAAGGCGTTAGATACCGCGCTCGCCCAGATCGAACGACAGTTTGGTAAGGGTGCAGTTATCAAGATGTCCGATAAGCAAGCCCAGGTAATTGAAGTTATTCCAACAGGATCCGTTGCCCTCGATATGGCACTCGGCATTGGCGGACTTCCACGTGGGCGTATCGTAGAAATCTACGGTCCAGAATCTTCAGGTAAGACAACTCTTACACTTCACGCAATCGCATCAGCACAGAAGCTTGGAGGCATCTGCGCATTTATCGATGCAGAGCATGCATTCGATGCAGAGTATGCAAAGAAGCTCGGCGTTGATATCGATGCACTTCTCGTTTCACAGCCAGATACCGGTGAGCAAGCACTTGAGATTATGGATATGTTGGTTCGCTCTGGCGCACTTGATCTTGTAGTTGTTGACTCAGTTGCTGCACTTGTCCCTCGCGCAGAAATTGAAGGCGAGATGGGTGATTCACATATGGGTCTTCAGGCGCGTTTGATGTCTCAGGCACTTCGTAAAATCACTGGTGCACTTCATCAATCAAAGACAACTGCGATATTCATTAACCAGTTGCGTGACAAGATTGGTGTCTTCTTTGGTTCTCCAGAGACAACAACAGGTGGTAAGGCTCTTAAGTTCTACGCCTCTATCCGTTTAGATATTCGCCGTATTGAAACTCTTAAAGATGGACAAGAGTCAGTTGGAAACCGTACCCGCGTGAAGGTCGTCAAGAACAAGATGGCGCCACCTTTCAAGCAGGCAGAGTTCGACATCATTTACGGAACAGGTATCTCTCGCGAAGGCTCACTCCTTGATATGGGTGTCGATATCGGCATCGTCAAGAAGTCTGGTGCTTGGTATACCTACGAAGGCGATCAGCTTGGTCAAGGTAAGGAGAATTCACGTAACTTCCTCCTCGACAATCCAGATCTTGCCAACGATATTGAGTCAAGAATTCGCGCAAGTTTCTTGCCTGTAGAAGTTGATGCAGCGATGATTGCTGAGATCGATGAAGCAGCTGCAGAGGTTGATTTCTAATTTCTCTTCAATACAAGAAGGTAGAGAGCAGCTCCGACCCTTACGAAACTGCATATGCAATTGCGCTTAATGCGTTAGTTGCTCGTGCAAAGAGTAAGGGGGAGCTGCTCACTCACCTTAAAGTGCGCGGGATAGATGACCAGGTAGCGCAGGCAACTATTTATCGCCTACAAGAAGCTGGCCTGGTCAATGATCAGGAATTCGCCATTGCTTGGGCTACTTCACGCCATAGCCATAAGAAGATCTCAAAGCGTGTAATCGCGACCGAACTTCGCCAGAAGGGCGTCGAACAAGAGCAGATTCTCGAAGCCCTTGAATCGATTGATGATGACGCGGAATACCAATCTGCATTTGAGCTTGCTATGAAGAAGTATGCAACGATGTCTCGTTTAGAAAATGATGTTCAGATTCGTCGAATTCAATCGCTGCTCCAACGAAAAGGTTTTGGTTTTCCTGTAATCGCACGAGTTATACGCGAACTTGGAATCGGTCTCGAACTCGATTAGTAGCGTTACTTTGATTGTTTGAGATGTTCAGTTAATCGCTCTGCAGTAGCAACAACGGCGGCAGCGTGAACGCGCCCAGGTTGGCGACCTAGTCTTTCAATCGGACCAGAGATTGATACAGCAGCAATTACTTTTCCATTTGGTCCGCGCACTGGCGCAGAGACTGATGCCACGCCAGCTTCTCGCTCTCCAACAGATTGCGCCCAACCGCGACGACGATCAGCTGCAAGGTGAGCTGCTGTATAGCGAGCAGATTTCAAGACACGATGGATTTTCTCTGAATCTTCCCAGGCCATCAAAATTTGCGCAGCAGATCCCGCCTGCATAGTTAGGGCAGAGCCCACTGGAACAGAGTCGCGAAGTCCGGAAAGTCGCTCTGCAACGGCAACACAAAGTCTGATATCTCCTTGACGTTTATACAGTTGTGCAGATTCACCAGTTGCATCACGAAGCGCGGCAAGAGTTGGACCCGCTGCTGCGATAAGGCGATCTTCACCGGCAGCCATCGCAAGTTCTGCAGAGCGAGGGCCAAGAACAAATCGTCCATTAAGGTCGCGAGTAACTAAGCGATGGTGCTCGAGGGCAACGGCAAGTCGATGAGCGGTAGGGCGGGCGATTCCAGTCACAGCGACTAGCTCTGCAAGGGAATGTGGGCCGGACTCAAGTGTGCCCAGAATTGCTACGGCTTTGTCTAAAACGCCAACTCCGCTATTCTTCTTGTCCATGGAGTGATATTAACATCTCACTAGTCGAGATAGCAATTGGCCCACAAGCCAATGCAAGAAGAAATGGCAATATCAGGGTTTAAAAATGATGGAGGAACAGATGGGTAAAACACTTGCAGAGAAGATTTGGGCTGAGCACATTGTGCGCTCAGCTGAAGGTGAGCCCGATCTGCTCTATATCGATCTCCATCTCATTCACGAAGTAACGAGCCCACAAGCATTCGATGGCTTGCGTCTTGCTGGACGTAAGGTGCGTCGCACAGATTTAACAATTGCAACTGAAGACCACAATGTTCCGACACTTGATATTTTGAAGCCAATCGCAGATCCTGTCTCAAAATTACAGGTAGATACTCTTCGCAATAACTGTAAAGAGTTCGGTGTGCGCCTGCACTCCTTAGGAGATGCCGATCAAGGTGTAGTACATGTTGTTGGGCCACAGTTGGGAGTAACGCAGCCGGGCATGACAATAGTTTGTGGTGATTCACATACTTCAACGCATGGAGCTTTCGGTGCAATTGCATTTGGAATCGGCACATCCGAAGTAGAGCACGTGCTTGCTACTCAAACTTTATCCTCACGCCGACCAAAGACAATGGCTATCAATGTCAATGGAAAACTAAAGCCAGGCGTTACCTCTAAGGACATCATCCTTGCAATCATTGCAAAAATTGGCACTGGCGGAGGACAGGGCTACATCATTGAATACCGTGGAGAAGCGATCCGCAATCTTTCGATGGAAGGTCGCATGACTGTCTGCAATATGTCTATTGAAGCAGGCGCACGTGCCGGCCTTATCGCCCCCGATGAGAAAACTTTTGAATACATTAAGGGAAAGCCACACGCACCAGAAGATTTTGATGCAGCTGTTACCTATTGGAAGACTCTCTTTACAGATTCAGATGCAACTTTTGATGCAGAAGTTGAAATCGATGGCGAATCACTAGAGCCTTTCGTAACTTGGGGAACTAATCCGGGTCAGGGACTTCCGCTATCTGCAAAGGTGCCATCACCATCTGATTTCGCAAGCGAACAAGATCAAATTGCAGCTAAAAATGCCCTTGAGTACATGGGCCTCACACCAGGCACGCCACTTAAAAATGTGAAGATTGACACTGTTTTCCTTGGCTCTTGCACCAATGGCCGTATTGAAGATTTGCGCGCCGCTGCAGATATCGTCAAGGGAAAGAAGATTGCAACAACTCTTCGTATGTTGGTTGTGCCTGGCTCTGAACGTGTGCGCCAACAAGCGATGTCAGAAGGACTCGACACAATTTTTATTGATGCTGGAGCCGAATGGCGTAATGCTGGTTGTTCAATGTGTCTAGGAATGAATCCAGATCAGTTAGCTGTTGGCGAGCGATCAGCATCAACATCAAATCGAAACTTTGAAGGACGCCAAGGTAAAGGCGGCCGCACTCACCTTGTAAGCCCACAAGTTGCCGCAGCTACCGCACTTCGCGGTACTTTGTCATCGCCGGCAGATTTGTAAGAGGAGAATAACAATGGAAAAATTCATTTCACATACAGGCACCGGAGTCCCGCTTCGTCGCAGCAATGTAGATACCGATCAAATTATTCCTGCTGTTTATCTCAAGCGAGTGACTCGCAGCGGCTTCGAAGATGGCCTCTTCTCAGCTTGGCGCAATGACCCTGAGTTTGTTCTCAATCAAGAAGCATTCAAGGGCGGAACCGTTCTTGTTGCAGGTCCTGATTTTGGAACCGGATCTTCTCGAGAGCATGCAGTCTGGGCCCTTCAGAATTACGGTTTTAAAGCCGTTATCTCTAGTCGTTTCGCCGATATCTTCCGTGGGAATTCACTTAAAGGCGGATTGCTAACAGTGATTATTGAGCAAGACGAGATCGAAAAGTTGTGGGCCGCAATTGAGGCTAATCCATCAACTGAAATCAAGGTCGATCTTCAAACCCGTACCGTTAGCTATGCAGAGACATCTCTGGCCTTTGAACTCGACGATTACACACGTTGGCGCTTGATGGAGGGCCTCGATGACATCGGCCTCACGCTCGCACAAGAGGCGTCAATAGATGCTTTTGAGGGTCTTCGATCAAGTTTGAAGCCAGCAACTCTTCCGATTCGCACTTAAAGTAAGCGTAAAACGCTGACATTGTCGTCAGGGTGATGGCAGTTGTTAAAACTCTAAACTTGAGAATGAGAGTTTTTTACGCATAAATACAGCAATATTTAGAAAATAAATTATTGCGACACGCGCAGAGCAATAACGCTCTCACCCCCTTATAAGGCTTATGTTTTACGCAGTTAAGCAAAAGCTTAATTATTTACGCGTAAAACTTAGGGGAAATCAATGAATAAGGC
>CAFBLZ010000009.1_pt1 | contig 19799 bp, 20 predicted proteins | sample 7268341 | NCBI WGS metagenome assembly CAFBLZ01 (sample SAMEA6814048, study PRJEB35770) | freshwater metagenome | biome: Freshwater; feature: Freshwater reservoir; material: water | place: Czech Republic | collected 2017-05-23 | depth 30m m
TAGCAAAGTCGATTCCATAGAAGCATGGCCACTGAACTGGTGGTGAAGAAATTCGAACATGGATCTCAAGTGCTCCAGCATCACGCAACATTTTTACAATTGCTCGCTGAGTATTTCCGCGAACGATTGAATCGTCAACGACGATGATTCGCTTGCCTTCAATAATCTCGCGAAGTGGGTTGAGCTTGAGACGAATACCGAGTTGGCGAATTGTCTGTGATGGTTGAATAAATGTTCGTCCTACATATGAGTTCTTAACAAGTCCAAGGCCAAATGGGATTCCTGATTGGGTTGCATATCCAATTGCAGCTGGAGTTCCTGATTCAGGAACAGGAATAACAAGATCGGCATCTACCGGTGCTTCAATTGCAAGGCGGCGCCCAATATCTCCACGAACTGCATGGATTCCTTGTCCGGCAATCGTTGTATCAGGTCGTGCAAGATAGACATACTCGAATATGCAACCCTTTGGATTTGGTGTTCCCCACATCTTTGAACGAAGACCGTCTTCATCAATTGCAATAAATTCACCTGGTTCGATTTCACGAACAAATGTTGCACCGACAATATCCAGCGCTGCAGTTTCAGATGCGACAGCCCATCCGGTTTCGAGTTTTCCAAGGACCAAAGGACGAACGCCGTTGAGATCGCGAGCTGCATATAGAGTAGTTTCATCCATGATTACTAGCGAGAAAGCACCTTGCAACATTGGCAATACTGCGACGATGTTTTCTTCAATGGTTTCATGATCTTGCAAACCAATAAGAGCGGTCATGATCTCTGTATCCGTTGTTGCACCTCGACCAAGTTTTGGAGTCTCTGGCTCTAATTCACGTACAAGGTCAAAGAGCTCGCCGGTATTTGTTAAATTGCCATTGTGACCAAGAGCGATAGTTCCGTATTTTGTTGGGCGCAAAGTGGGCTGGGCATTGACCCAAGTGCTTGAGCCGGTAGTGCTATATCGACAGTGTCCTATAGCTACATCACCCTTTAAGGAGGCGAGGTCGCTCTCGGTAAAGACCTGCGAAACAAGGCCCATATCTTTAAAGATAACGATGCGTTCGCCATCAGATGTAGCAATTCCTGCTGACTCTTGTCCGCGATGCTGAAGGGCGTAGAGACCATAAAAAGTTAGCTTTGATACTTCTTCACCTGGCGCATAAACGCCAAAGACTCCACATGCATCTTGCGGTCCTTTATCTTCATCAAGAAGATTATGAGTTAGATTTCCATCAGCTCTACGGTTCATGACGCAATCCTCAAAGGTAGAAGGTGACTTAAGTCAGCTCTGACTCCTGAAGCAACAATTAATCCTTCGTTAAATGCATCAGCCCAAGTGCGCTGACCGTCAACTAGTTGTAACCAAGTTTGCGCATCCATCTCAATAACGTTGGGAGGAGTACCTCGGGTGTGCTTTGGGCCATCGCCACATTGCACAGCAGCATATGGAGGAATACGAACCTCAATAGCTTTGCCAGGGTATTTCTCTACTAGAAGTCCAAGAGTTGCTTTCACTTCATTAAGAATTTTTGGGTCGCGCATCTTTGCCTATCCAAACAACTTTTTAAAGGTCTCGGTATGCGCAGCGCTTAGTTCAGTAAGAGGAATTACTGAGTCATTAATAACGAGGGCAACTCCCCCGGTTGTTCCAAGCTTTGCCAACGGAATCGAGTGCTTGGTAGCAAGTGATTCAAGTTCTGAAACCTTTGTAGATTTAACTGCAACGACAACTCGTCCTGGTGTCTCACTTAAGAGAGAGATTCCAGGGTTTTCGATTGAGATAGTTGCGCCAACGTTATGACGTAGAACCATTTCAATAAGTGAAATTGCTAATCCGCCTTGGCTTAGATCGTGTGCTGCAGTAAAGAGCTCACTCTTATTTCCAGCTACTAATAAATCAATTAAGCGCATCTCTCGTGCAAGATCTGCAATTGGTGCGATGCCTCCGCGAAGACCATGGATGTACGCCCATTCACTACCTGACATATTGTCATCGGTTGCACCGAGCAGATAAAGCTCTAAACCAGCGTCTTTAAAGGACATTGGAGTTCGCGTGCGAACATCATCAATAACACCAAGAACACCAATTACTGGAGTTGGAAGAATTGCCACCGTGCCTGTCTGGTTATAGAAAGAAACATTTCCGCCAGTAATTGGAAGACCCATCTCTAGGCATCCATCTGCAAGCCCGCGCACTGTCTCAGCAAATTGCCACATGACTCCTGGATCTTCAGGCGAACCAAAGTTAAGACAATTGGTAACGGCAAGTGGCTTGGCGCCAGCTGTAGCAATATTGCGTGCTGCCTCAGCAAGTGCCAACTTTGCACCTTCATATGGATTTAAGTAAGACCAATTGGCATTGGCATCCGTTGCAACCGCAACTCCAAGATGAGTTTTTTCATCGATACGAACCATTCCTGAATCATCGGGTTGGGACTGAATTGTGTTGCCCTGAACGTAGCGATCGTACTGATCTGTAACCCAAGACTTATCTGCAAGGTTTGGGGTAGCAGCCACTTTAAGAATCGTGTCTTTGATTTCTGAGGCCGTTGTTGGAAGTGGTGGGTTGATTACTTCTTTAGCAACTTCATCAATGTATGCCGGCTGGGCAAGAGGACGGTTATAGACCGGACCATCGTGGGCAACAGTACGAGGAGGCACATCAACTATCAGCTCGCCGTTAAATGTAATCTCTAACTTTGTTCCATCGGTAACTTCACCAATAACAGTTGAAGTAACATCCCACTTTTTGCAAATCTCTAAGAAGCGATCAATCTTTGAAGGTTCAACAATTGCGCACATACGCTCTTGTGATTCAGACATCAAGATCTCTTCAGGTGATAATGAAGGATCGCGCAATGGGACTTTCTCTAATTGCACCTTCATGCCGCCAGAACCGCCAGATGCAAGCTCAGAAGTTGCACAAGAAAGTCCTGCGCCACCTAGATCTTGAATACCAACGACTAAATCTTCAGCGAAAATTTCAAGAGAGCATTCGATAAGAACTTTCTCTACAAATGGATCACCAACCTGAACTGCGGGACGTTTTGCTGGTCCCTTAGATTCAAAAGTTTCAGATGCCAAAACTGAAACGCCACCGATACCGTCGCCGCCAGTCTTTGCGCCATATAGAACAACGAGATTGCCCGCTCCAGCAGCTTTAGCGAGCTTGATATCGCTGTGCTTCATCACGCCAACGCAGAGCGCATTAACCAATGGGTTGCCGAGGTAGGTCTGATCAAAGACAACTTCGCCGCCAATATTTGGAAGACCTAAACAATTTCCATATCCGCCAACACCTGAAATAACTCCTGGCAATACGCGACGAGTATCTGGTGCATCAGCTGGACCGAATCGAAGCGGATCCATGATCGCAATTGGACGAGCACCCATTGTCAGAATGTCGCGAACGATTCCTCCGACGCCAGTAGCCGCACCTTGATATGGCTCAATATATGAAGGGTGATTATGTGATTCAATTTTAAAAGTTACGGCATAACCCTGTCCGACATCGACAACTCCTGCATTTTCGCCAATACCTACAAGGAGTGCGTCGCTCTTGACAGCTTTCTCACCAAATTGCTTGAGGTGAACTTTTGAGGATTTGTAAGAGCAGTGTTCGGACCACATAACAGAGTACATAGCGAGCTCTGATGAAGTTGGACGGCGACCGAGAATTTCTTTAATGCTTGCGTACTCATCTGGCTTTAAGCCAAGTTCTGCAAAGGGTTGTACTGCATCTGGATTTGCTTGAGCCTTAGCAACGGTATCGAGTGACATTACTTTGCCCCTCCAGAAATCATTGACTGAAGCACTGATGTAAAGAAACCAAGACCATCTTCGCCCGGACCTGTCAATGAATCAATCGCATGCTCTGGGTGTGGCATCAAACCAACAATGTTTCCGCGTTCATTTGAGATACCCGCAATCAGATTGCGAGATCCATTTGGATTTTCGCCTATATAGCGAGCGACAATGCGACCTTCTCCCTCAAGCATCTTGAGAGTCTCATCATCGCACTGATAAGAACCTTCACCATTCTTTAATGGAATTACGATTTCTTGATCTTTGCTAAATGAACTTGTCCAAGCTGTGTTGTTGTTTTCGATACGGATCTTCTGATCTGTGCAGAGGAAGTGAAGATGTTGATTGCGCGTCAGTGCGCCAGGAATCAAATGCGCTTCAGCTAAGACCTGAAAGCCATTACAGATGCCAAGTAAAGGCATTCCGCCTTTCGCAGCAGCAATCAGCGGCTCCATAACTGGAGAGAAACGTGAAATAGCTCCGCAGCGAAGGTAATCACCATATGAAAATCCGCCTGGGAGGATGACCGCATCTACGCCTTTAAGGTCAGCATCATCGTGCCAGAGCGAGATTGCTTGCCCACCTGCATGGCGGACTGCGCGGGCAGCATCTCGATCATCGAGCGTCCCGGGAAATGTAACAACACCAATCTTCATATCTACTACTTCTCCACTCGAACGGTGAAGTTTTCAATGACTGGGTTGGAGAGTAACTTCTCAGCAGCAACTTCAACTTCCGCCAATTGCGCAGCAGTTGGCTCTCCATCTACGGTGATTTCAAAGCGCTTTCCTTGACGGACATCAGTTGCAAAGGAGAAACCAAGTCGAGGTAGCGCAGAGGCAACTGCCTTACCTTGTGGATCCAAAATCTCTGGCTTAAGCATTACATCCACCACGATTATTGCCATTGTCTGCTCCTTTGTTTTGTAAAACTAGAACTTTGTACCGGTTATCCGTTCAAATGCTTCTTCATATCTCATTGCTGTCTTTTCGATAATCTCATTTGGTAACTCAGGTGGAGGTGACTTCTTATCCCAACCACTTGATATCAGCCAATCACGGACAAATTGCTTATCGAATGACGATTGTGACCGACCCGGAGTCCATTCATCGAGCTCCCAGAATCGAGATGAGTCAGGGGTAAGGGCCTCGTCGCCCAAAGTGATAATTCCATCAGCGCTTCTGCCGAATTCAAACTTTGTATCAGCGAGAATTATCCCACGGCTTAAAGCAAAGTCAGCTGCAGTGTTGTACAGACTTAAGGTTATGTCGCGAAGTTCCTCTGCGACTTCGTCACCAACAATCATCGCTGCCGATTTAAAATCAATATTTATATCGTGATCGCCAACTTCAGCCTTTGTCGCTGGAGTAAAGATTGATTCTGGTAATTTCGAACCATCGACAAGTCCATCAGGAAGTGCGTTGCCACAGACTGCGAGATTTTCTTTGTATTCAGCGAGTCCACTACCTGTGAGATATCCACGAGCAACGCACTCAATTTCAAACATCTCTAGCGGCTCAACAATTACCGCACGATCCATCACGGAGTTTGGAACATCTTCAGTAATGATGTGGTTTGGAACGATGTCACCTAGTAGTTCGAACCAAAATAGCGAGAGTTGAGTCAAAATAGCGCCCTTATTAGGGATTTCTGAGGGAAGTACCCAATCAAAGGCTGAGATTCGATCTGAAGCAACGAGAAGAATCTCGCCATCGGCATTGCTGTAGAGATCGCGTACCTTGCCGGTACGCAAATGCTTCCATCCGTCGATAACTGGCGCAACAGGTGCGCCCGCTGCCCCAAATCCACTCATCGAATAGAACCTGGCTTATACGCCGCAGCTGCTGGATTGTTCTTTGTAATTGCCTCGATAATCGCAACAACACGACCAACTTGTTCGCGGGCATCACCAGTAAATTCAATTGGGTTACCAATTAGCGCATCAAGCTCTGAACGCTTAAACGGAATCCGATCATCGCTTGCTAACGCATCAAGAAGATTATTGCTCTTTCCTTCACGCATTCCGAGAGCTGCTGCGACTGCATGCTCTTTAATCGCTTCGTGCGCAACTTCTCGACCAACACCAGCTTTAACAGATGCCATCAAGATTTTAGTAGTTGCAAGAAATGGCAAGTAACGCTCTAGCTCGGCATCAATGACTGCAGGAAATGCACCGAATTCGTTGATCACGGTAAGAATTGTTTCTAGTAACCCATCCATGGCATAGAAAGCATCTGCGATTGCAACGCGACGAACAACGCTGCAAGAGACGTCACCTTCATTCCATTGGTTGCCAGCAAGCTCAGAGACCATCGATGCATATCCACGCAGGATGACTGTCAAACCATTAACGCGTTCGCATGAACGAGTATTCATTTTGTGTGGCATTGCAGAAGATCCAACTTGCCCTGCCTTAAAACCTTCAGTTACTAGTTCAGCACCAGCCATCAAACGAATGGATGTCGCAAGCGATGACGGCGCTGATGCAAGCTGTACCAGAGTTGTTAAGACTTCGTAATCCAAGGAACGTGGATAAACCTGACCGGTTGAATTCAATACTCGATTGAATCCGAGCTCTGATGCGATTGCACTTTCCAACTTTTGGTGGGCATCGGTACTTCCGAGAAGATCAATCGAATCCTGGGCTGTACCGACTGGACCCTTAATTCCACGCATGGGGTAACGACTTTGCAGGCTCTCAAGGCGCTCGAATGCGTAGAGCAGTTCTTCAGCTGCTGATGCAAAACGCTTTCCAAGAGTGGTGATCTGCGCTGGAACATTGTGTGAACGGCCAGCTATTGGTTGGTCAGCATAGAGAGAAGCTTTTGCAGCCAACTGCGCAAGAAGTGCAACAACTTTGCCATGAACAATTGCAAGTCCATTTTGAATCTGTAGCGCTTCAATATTTTCAGTTAAGTCACGGCTCGTCATTCCCGCATGGATTGCTTCATGACCAGCAAGTGCATTGAATTCTTCAATACGCGCCTTGACATCGTGACGTGTAATTTTCTCACGTGCATCGATTGAGTCAAGATCAACTTTATCGATGACTTTCTCATAATCTGCAATTACGGAAGCATCGATTGCGTGACCAATTTGAGATTGTGCGCGGGCAACTGCAATCCATAACTTACGCTCTGCGATGATCTTCTGCTCTGCAGCGAAGACATTGCGCATCTCAGTGGATGCATAACGGCTAGCTAGTACGCTCATGGATTATTTCCCCTTACTTGCTGCTAGTGCGATATCTGAACGAAAGAAAGATTTATCAAGAAATATCTTAGAGAGAGCCGCATAAGCAATGTTTCGCGCGATGGTGAGATTCGCACCAAGACCAGTAACTGTAAGAACACGACCTCCACTAGATAACAATCGGCCATCTGAGGTCGATGTACCTGCGTGATAGATGCTTGCCTCACTTGTACTTGGCAATGAAATCTCTGCGCCCATCTTCGGTGATTCTGGATAGCCCTCGGAGGCAACTACAACTGTCACAGCACTTTCGTCGCGCCAATTTAGAACGGTGTCATCTAAATTATCTGTCGCTGCATTGAATAACAGAGTTGCAAGCGGTGTTGCAAGGCGTGGGATAAGTACTTGAGTCTCTGGGTCGCCAAAACGCGCATTAAATTCAATAACGCGAACACCATTCTTTGTCAGTGCTAAGCCCGCATATAACAAGCCTACGAAAGGCGTTCCACGCGCTGCCATCTCAGCAATCATCGGCGCCAAGATTGTTTCGTAAGTAGTTTCGACTATGTCAGCAGGTGCCCAAGGAAGTGGTGAGTACGCACCCATTCCACCAGTGTTTGGCCCCTCATCATTATCGTATGCGCGCTTGAAATCTTGGGCTGGCTCCATCGCCAAAATATTGCGACCGTCAGAGATGCCAAATAATGAAATCTCTGGTCCATCTAAATATTCTTCAATGACAACGACTGAGCAACTCAGCGCATGCTTAATTGCCACATCACGATCATTGGTAACAACTACACCTTTGCCAGCTGCTAATCCATCATCTTTGACGACATACGGTGCGCCAAAAGTGTCAAGTGCGTTAATAATTTCTGACTCTGTTGTGCAGGTAAAACTCTGCGCTGTAGGAACGCCAGCATCGCGCATAACGCCTTTAGCAAAATCTTTCGAACCTTCTAGTTGTGCAGCTGCCTTTGAAGGCCCGAATACGGGAATTCCAAGTGCGCGAATGACATCAGCTGCGCCATTAACTAAAGGAACTTCGGGTCCAATCACAACTAAATCAACTGCAAGTGATTGCGCAAGGGCAGCGAGTGCGTCGTTATCGGTGACGGCTATTGGATGAAGAGTTGCAATCGTTGCGATACCTGGATTACCAGGTGCTGCATGGAGTTCGGTACATGCTTTATCTGCGCTGAGTCCTAGTGCGAGTGCGTGTTCGCGACCGCCGCTTCCGACTAGGAGGATTTTCATGGCTTAGATGAAATCCTTTACGACGATTGTTTGGTCGCGCCCGGGGCCGACGCCGATTGCACTCATAGGAGCACCAGAGATTTTCTCCAGGAAGGTTATGTAATCCTGTGCATTCTTTGGAAGATCAGAAATTTTACGCGCGTCAGAAATATCTTCTTTCCAACCTGGTAAGTACTCATAAATTGGCTTTGCGTGGTGGAAATCGGTCTGTGATGAAGGTAATTCTTCAACGCGCTTTCCATCAATTTCGTAAGCCACGCACACTGGAATTTGCTCCCAGCCGGTGAGGACGTCGAGCTTTGTAAGGAAGAAATCTGTAAGACCATTTACGCGAACTGCGTAGCGAGCAATCGGTGCGTCATACCAACCACAGCGACGTGCGCGACCGGTTGTTACTCCGATTTCACCGCCGATGGTGCGCAATTTCTCGCCATCCTCGTCAAAGAGCTCTGTTGGGAATGGACCAGAACCGACACGAGTTGTGTAAGCCTTTACGATTCCAATTACAGTATCAATATTTGTTGGACCGATTCCGGATCCTGTGCAAGCGCCACCGGCAGTTGGATTTGATGATGTCACGAATGGATATGTTCCATGATCAACATCGAGCAGAGTGCCTTGTGAGCCTTCGAGGAGAACTCGCTTACCAGCCTTGAGCGCTTGATCAAGCAATAAGACAGTATCTGCAACATATGGACGCAGAATTTCTGCATACTCAAGATATTCAGCAAGAACTTCATCAACTGAAATATCTTTACGGTTAAAGACTTTGATAAGAATTTGGTTCTTATCGCGCAGTGCGCCTTCAAGCTTCTGGCGCAGGATTGATGGATCAAATAAATCTTGTACGCGAATACCAATACGGTTGATTTTGTCAGCGTATGCAGGTCCGATTCCGCGGCCGGTTGTGCCAATCTTTGATTTACCTAAGAAGCGCTCTGAAACTTTATCGATAGTGCGGTGATAAGGAGTAATCAAATGTGCATTAGTTGAAATTACTAACTTGCTGCAGTCAATGCCACGTTCAGTGAGACCTTTAATTTCTTGCAAGAGAACAGCAGGGTCAATCACAACACCATTTGCAATAACGGGGATTACATTTGGTGAAAGAATTCCTGAAGGCAGTAAGTGGAGCGCGTACTTTTGATCACCGATGACAACTGTGTGTCCGGCATTGTTTCCGCCTTGATAGCGAACTACATAATCGACGCGATCTCCGAGCAAATCGGTAGCTTTACCCTTGCCCTCATCACCCCACTGTGCTCCCAGTAGAACTAATGCAGGCATGGATAAAGCCTTTCCGAATCGTAGGTGTGAATTTTACTTAAGAAGTGAAGTACCTGCAGAACGAAGGTCTTCGCAAGCAACGCCAACGCGTGCTGCAATACCTGCTTCGGCAGCCTTGCCCCACGCACGTGGGTCGTACGCCTTCTTATTTCCGATTTCGCTATCGATCTTGAGGACGCCGTCGTAGTTCTTCATCATGTGATCAACAACTGGACGTGTAAATGCGTACTGAGTATCGGTATCAATATTCATCTTGATAACACCATAATCAAGTGAGTCGCGGATCTCTGAAAGCAGTGAGCCAGAACCACCGTGGAATACGAGGTCCATTGGCTTGCTTCCTGCAGCTTGGCCAAGCTTTGCTGCAACAGCATTTTGGAGATCGTTAAGAATTCCTGGGCTAAGAACTACGTTGCCTGGCTTGTAGACACCGTGAACATTTCCGAAGGTTGCTGCAACCATGTAGCGACCGTTAGATCCATCGCCAAGTGCTTCGAGAGTCATCAACGCGTCTTCTGGTGTTGAGTAGAGCTTTGCATCGTGCTTGGCTTCAACACCATCTTCTTCTCCACCGACAACGCCGATTTCGATTTCGAGAATTGTGTTTGCAGCTACTGACTTTGCAAGAAGTTCCTTAGCAATAATCATGTTCTCTTTCATGTCGACAGCTGAGCCATCCCACATGTGAGAGTTAAATAATGGCGCTTTGCCATCTTTAATGCGCTGGGCACCAAGATCAAGAAGCGGACGCATAAATGTGTCGAGCTTTTCTTTAGGGCAATGGTCTGTATGAATTCCAATATTGACGTTGTAATTCTTTGCAACAACGTGTGCAAACTCTGCGAGCGCAACTGCACCAGCAACCTGATCTTTTACAGTTGAACCAGATGCGTACTCTGCTCCACCCCAAGAAAATTGAATGATTCCATCGGAACCTGCTTCTGCGAATCCGCGGATAGCGCCGATGATTGTCTGTGATGAAGAAACGTTGATCGCTGGGTATGCGAATTTGCCGGCCTTAGCGCGGTCCAACATTGCTGCATAAACTTCAGGGGTTGCAATTGGCATGATGACTCCAATGGGTAGTTCGAAGGGTGTAAACCCGACGCGAAAGGCTCCATTGGCTCTGCTGTGGCTTACGGCTAATCCAACCACCTACCCCTAGGTAAGCGAAAATCGCCACCCTGGGCAGGGGCTGAAAAAGGCCGTAAGTAGTGCGGATTTAGTGGATTAGCTTCTGAATAAAGGCGATCAGGGCGGTAAGAAGAGCCTGATTGCTGAAGAACTTGAGGAGATAGCTGAGGAAGGTTATTAGTGTCATGGGGCGGATATTGGTGGATTAGCAGTGGCAGAGGTGCCACTACTTTCTGAATTGGGGATATCAAATCCCTATGAACTCAGGCGCCTACCTTGTAATCTCAACGGCTATGAGCGCAGAAACCCTGGACAACCTATCTTCCGAAAACCGAACATTTGCCCCAAGCGCCGAATTTGCCGCGGAAGCTAATGCCAAGCCAGATCTCTACGCCGAAGCCGATCGTGATGGAGTTAAGTTCTGGGAAAACCAAGCGGAAGCTTTGATCTGGGAACGTAAGTGGGATACCGCCCTCGAGTGGAATCCACCATTTGCTAAATGGTTTGTTGGTGGAAAAATTAATGCCTCAGTCAACGCTCTCGACCGTCATATCGCAGAAGGTCACGGTGGTCGTACCGCATTTCATTTTGAAGGCGAGCCGGGCGATACACGAACTATTTCCTATGCACAACTTCTTACTGAAGTTTGTAAGGCCGCTAATGCACTTACGCAAATGGGAATCACATCTGGTGATCGTGTTGCGATTTACATGCCACTTATTCCTGAAGCCGTTGTCTCAATGTTGGCTTGTGCTCGCATCGGAGCAATTCACTCGGTTGTTTTCGGTGGATTTTCTGCCGAAGCACTTCTCTCACGCATTCAAGATGCAGATGCAAAATTAGTAATTACTGCAGATGGTGGTTTTCGAAAAGGCGCTGCCTTTGCACTGAAGCCAGCAGTTGATGATGCACTTAAAGGTGCAACAAATGTTAAGCAAGTTTTAGTTGTGAAAAGAACTGGACAAGAAACTGCATGGGTTGAAGGTCGCGATGTGTGGTGGCATGATCTTGTTGCTCATCAACCATCTACACATGCTCCAGAATTTTTTGATAGCGAGCATCCACTTTTTATTCTCTACACATCTGGCACCACAGCAAAGCCAAAGGGCATTTTTCACACAACAGGCGGCTATTTAACGCAGGTTGCCTACACCCATAAAGTCGTCTTTGATATCAAACCGCGCAGCGATGTTTATTGGTGCACTGCAGATGTTGGTTGGATTACCGGTCACTCGTATATGGTCTATGGACCGCTAATTAACGGTGCTACACAAGTGATTTATGAAGGAACGCCAGATACCCCACATAAGGGCCGCGTCTTTGAAATCGTTGAAAAATATGGAGTCACAATTCTTTACACCGCACCTACATTGATTCGCACTTGGATGAAATGGGGAGATGAATTTCCAAATAGATTTAATCTCTCAACGCTGCGACTACTTGGCTCTGTTGGCGAACCAATTAACCCAGAAGCATGGATTTGGTATCGCCAAGTTATTGGTGGCGGACGTTGCCCCATTGTTGATACATGGTGGCAAACAGAAACTGGCGCAATTATGATTTCTCCACTGCCAGGTGTTACTGCAACTAAACCAGGATCTGCGATGCGTGCGATTCCAGGTATCAGCACAAAAGTTGTCGATGACAATGGAGTTCCAGTTGGCGATGGACACGGTGGTTATTTGATTCTTGATAAGCCATGGCCATCAATGTTGCGCGGAATTTGGGGCGAGCCAGAGCGCTACAAGGAAACTTACTGGTCTCGTTGGGAAAATATTTATTTTGCTGGTGATGGCGCCAAACTTGATGAAGATGGCGCAATCTGGTTACTCGGACGTGTCGATGATGTTATGAATGTTTCTGGTCACCGAATTTCAACGACAGAAGTCGAATCGGCGCTCGTCTCACATGAAACTGTTGCTGAAGCTGCAGTTGTTGGCGCGGCTGATGAGATGACAGGTCAGGGAATTGTTGCCTTTGTGATTTTGCGTGGGGGTATTGAGCATCTTGAAGGTGATGCACTTGTTAAACAATTGCGTGATCACGTTGCTAAAGAAATTGGAGCAATCGCTAAGCCCCGTCAAATAATGGTTGTGAATGAGCTTCCCAAGACTCGAAGTGGAAAAATCATGCGTCGTTTACTCAAAGATGTCGCTGAAAATCGAGCAGTTGGCGATGCCACAACCCTTGCAGATCCCAACGTTATGAAGCTAATTTCAGAAGGGCTTAATAGTTCTTCTAGCGAAGATTAGGCGAGCTGCTTCTCTATCTCTTTACGCACGGTGGCCAGAACTGCTGGTGCATGAGAGTTTATAGAGAGGTACACCTTGCTCTCTGAGACAGTGTTCTGGCCCGGCGACCATGGAGCCCACAGCAAGATTGTGCCGACCACATAAAAGAGAAGCACATATTTTGCGACTTCAAAGATGGCGCCAGCAACATTGTCTAGAAACTTCAAAGGTCCGCGAATTATTGTTAGTCGTAAAGTCGCAGCTATTTTGCTTCCAACCCATGCGGCCGCATAAGCACCGCCGATTATCGCCACAATCAACCAGCCGCTCTTGTTGTACTGAACAACAAAGTACATACCTGCTATTCCACCGGCAATAAAGAATGCAGTTCGCAACAATGTAGTCACCAAGCCATTTTTGTAGCCAGTGTAAATAGCTCCCAAAGTGACAATTGAGAAGATTAAATCGAAGATCATGAAACTCCTAGGTATTTCTTCGAGAGAGAGCGAAGCTCATCTGTTGATTTGATTGAGCCAATTTTCTTATGTACAACTTTGCCATCTGAATCTATAAACCAAGTAACAGGCACGCCCATCCCAAAATATTTACGAGTTACACCTTTGCGGTCGTAGAGATTTGGCCAATTCATTCCTTGTTCTATCGCAAATGCGCGTCCGTCCTGAGCATTCTTTTCTTCAACATCTATTCCAACCAAGAGCACTTTCCCGCCTTGATTTCTATTGAATTCTACAAAGTACGGGAGCTCGTCCTTACATGGAGCGCACCAAGAGCCCCAGACATTGATAATTGCAGGCCCTTTAATTGCAGCAACATTGACTCCGCTTCCGCCATCAAGACATTCTGCATCAATAGTCTTAGCGGGGTCAGCGATTGTATTGATTGTGCTACAAGAAACAATCTCGCCTTTAAGTGCAGGTGTTGAATTACCGCAGCCGACAATAAATAGAAGTGATAACAACGCAACTATCTTTTTCATCGAAAGTCCTTACCTGTCTTGACCAATAGTGCGGCCTTGGCAGGATCCATCTCGCCAATTCCAACTGATGGACAAATTTTTGCAACTGGACATGCGCCACAAGCAGGTTTGCGAGAATGGCAGATGCGACGTCCATGCCAAATCATTCTCTGTGACAAGTTGGTCCATTCTTTCTGTGGAATTAACTCTCCCACTTCATGTTCAACTTTTACGGGATCCATGGACGATGTCCATTCAAAGCGTCGTGAGAGTCGACCAAAATGCGTATCAACAGTAATACCAGGAATATCGAAGGCGTGACCGAGAACAACATTGGCAGTTTTTCTGCCAACACCTGGAAGTGAAACTAGCTCTTCGATAGTGCTAGGAACTTCCCCGCCAAATTCTTCAACTAACTTACTTCCAAGCCCCTTAAGGTGACGAGCTTTTGCATGATAAAAACCGGCAGAGTAAATAAATTCTTCAATCTCTGGCAACGGCGCTTTTGCATAATCTTTAGCACGCTTATATTTCTTAAAGAGCGCTGGGGTTATTTGATTAACCCGCTTATCCGTACATTGGGCTGAGAGAACGACTGCCACAATGAGTTCAAGAGGGTTTTTGAAGTCGAGCTCGCAACGGATCTCAGGGTAGGTTTTGGTCAGAATGCGGTAAATCGACCTTGCCTGCTTTCGATTTTCCGTATCTGCGGTCACAGGAGTAAAGTACTCGTGTGCCACAAGATGAAGAAGTTATACGTCGTGCCCCGCTCTTTACTGCGCTAGATGATGCAGCTGCTGCCTCTCTTCGCGCCTCAATGGACTCAGTCAAAATTTCCAAGGGCGGAATCCTTTTTAAAGAGGGTGACGAAGGCGAGCACGTCTATGTCATCGTTGATGGCAAGCTCAAGCTCGGTACCTCTAGTGGTGATGGCCGCGAAAATCTTTTATCAATCCTTGGACCTGGCGAAATGTTCGGCGAACTTTCGCTCTTTGATCCAGGACCACGCACATCAACTGCAACTGCCGTAACTGATGCAAAACTTCTTTCACTTAGCCACGAAAAGTTAATTCCTTGGCTTCGCGAGAATCCAAATGTTGCACTTGAACTTCTAGCTCGTTTAGCTCAGCGCCTTCGCCGCACCAATGAAGCTGTAGGGGATCTCGTCTTCTCTGATGTTCCAGGTCGCGTCGCAAAAGCGCTTATTGATTTGGGATCACGATTTGGTAAGCAGACCGATGAAGGTCTCTTTGTTCATCACGACCTCACGCAAGAAGAGCTTGCTCAACTTGTTGGCGCATCACGCGAGACAGTTAACAAAGCACTCGCCGACTTTGCAGGTCGCGGATGGCTCAAGCTTGATGGTCGCGCAGTATTGATTACCGATCTCGAACGTCTTGAAAAGCGCGGTAAGTAGTTAAGCCACTTCTACAGTTAGCTCAACTTCAACAGGTGAGTTAAGCGGAAGTTCGGCAACACCAATCGCACTACGTGCAGCAACACCTGCATCTCCCCAGATATGCATAAATAACTCTGATGCACCGTTAGCAACCGCTGGATGACTCACAAATCCTGGTGCGCCATTTACGTAGCAAACAATGCGAACAACTTTGACGACTGAATCCACTGGTGCAACAAGTTCTACAGCTGCAAGGGCATTAATCGCACAGATCTTTGCAAGCTCGTAAGCCTCTTCAACAGTTACATCTGCACCAACTTTGCCGGTCTTGGCGATAGCGCCATCAACCATCGGAAGCTGTCCCGCAGTGAAAACTATGTTGCCGGTTCGAACTGCTGGAACATATGCAGCAAGTGGCTTAGTAGCAACAGGAAGAACGATGCTCTTCTCGGCTAACTTTGCACGAACATCCACTGACATTTACTTAACCTCACGCTTCATGTAAGCAACAAGCTGTTCTCCGCCTGGTGCTGGAACAACCTGTACGAGTTCCCATCCATCTGAACCCCAAGTATCAAGGATTTGCTTTGTTGCATGTGATAACAATGGAACTGTTGCGTATTCAAACTTCATTAGTTTCCTCCAGCGAGCGTTGACTTTACGAGTGATGAAACGAGTCCGCCATCTGCTTTTCCTGCAATGAGTAGCTTGATCGCGCCCATTACCTTGCCCATATCGGCAGGTCCGGCTGCGCCTGTTGATGCAACTGCATCAGCAATAATTTTCTTGATTTCATCTTCGGTTAGTTGTGCAGGTAAATACTTGGCGATTACTTCGCCCTCTGCTTTTTCTTCAGCAGCTTTATCTTCGCGTCCAGCTTTTGCAAATTCTTCGGCAGCTTCGCGGCGCTTCTTACCTTCGCGAGAGAGAACAGTAATGATCTCGTCATCGCTGAGTTTGCGCGCTTCTTTTCCTGCAACCTCTTCATTGGTGATTGCAGTCAGAACCATGCGAATAGTTCCGGATACGAGCTTGTCACTGCTGCGAATCGCTGCAGTAAGGTCTTCGTGAAGTGTCTCTTTAAGTCCCACGTGTTTGATGCTCCAAATTCTTTGAATTATTCAGGAGTATCTTCTCACGTCCCTGTATCTTCTATTCCATGAGTTATGTGCTCCGCGAAGCTGAAATCCCCGTATTGCCCGAGGGTCATTCGCCTATCCGCATCCTGCACTTCTCTGACCTGCATCTGACGCCGAAGAGAAAGACGGAAATTGCCGATATTAAATCCTGGGTGAAGTACTCCCCTGATTTGATTATTAGCACCGGTGATTTTCTAGCCGATATGAAAGCTGTGCCAGTTGTACTTGATGCCCTTGATGGCTTACTTGATATACCTGGCCTCTTCGTATTTGGATCAAATGATTACTACGCACCTAAACCAAAGAATCCACTGAAATATTTATTGCCAGATCATGGAAAACGAACCCACGGAGAAGATCTTCCTTGGCCAGAACTAGATATGGGATTGCGGAATCGCGGTTGGATCAATCTCAACAAGTCTCGTTCATCAGTAAAGATTAATGACACCTTGATTGAAGCACGCGGCACCGATGATGCTCATCTTGAATTCGATGATTACGCACTTGTTGCAGGAGATGCTGGCAAATGCGATCTTGCTATCGGCGTTACGCATGCACCGTATTTACGAATTCTCGATGCGATGAGCAGAGATAATCTTGATGTGATTTTTGCCGGGCACACTCACGGCGGCCAAGTTCGATTGCCATGGCCTGGTGGCTCACGTGCGCTAACAACAAATTGCGATTTACCTAATTGGCGTGCGCGCGGGCTAACTCAAGAAAGTAATAAGCCTTACCTTCACGTATCTGCAGGTATGGGAACCAGTCCATTTGCACGAATAAGAGTTGCAAGCCCACCAGAAGTTTCGCTGGTCACTCTAACTTCTCTTTTTTAAATTTGGTTAGCTTTTTTTGGTGAGTGCTTCGATATCAGCATCAACCATAAGCTCTGCAAGCTCTTTCCAGTGAGTCTTCGCTTTCCAGCCAAGTGCTTTCTCGGTCTTTGATGGATCGCCGATAAGCGCATCGACTTCAGTTGGACGTATGTACTTCTTATCTGTCTCAACATGGTCTTGCCAGTTCATCCCTGCGCGAGCAAATGAGGCTTCCACGAAGTCACGGACTGTCGCTCCAACTCCTGTGGCTACTACGTAATCTGATGGTTTATCTTGCTGAAGCATTAGCCACATTGATTCTACGTACTCTTTTGCATAACCCCAGTCGCGCACTGCATCGAGATTGCCGAGGAACAACTTATCCTGATGGCCTGCTTTGATTGCAGCAACTGCACGAGTGATCTTACGAGTAACGAATGTTTCACCGCGACGAGGGGATTCATGATTAAAGAGGATTCCATTTGTTGCATGCATTCCATAACCATCACGGTAATTAACAGTGCACCAGTAAGCCATTAGCTTTGCAGCAGCGTATGGGGACTGTGGGCGAAATACTGATTCTTCATTTTGTGGAGGTGGAGTAGAACCAAAGAGTTCTGAAGTCGAAGCTTGGTAGAAGCGAGTATCGACATCTGCGCTACGAATTGCTTCGAGTAATCCAACTGCACCTACAGCATCGACCTGGCCGGTGTATTGCGGCATAGTAAATGAAACTTGCACATGTGACTGTGCGCCTAGGTTATAAACTTCTGTTGGCTTAATTTCGCGAATGAGATTTGTTAGTCCAACGCCATCAATCAAATCTCCGTAGTGCAAGAACAACTTTGGGTTTTTATCATGAGGATCCTGATAAATATGGTCGATACGTGATGTGTTAAATGTTGAAGAACGTCGAATAAGGCCGTGAACTTCGTAACCTTTAGCGAGCAAAAACTCTGCGAGGTAAGAACCATCTTGTCCGGTGACGCCGGTAATGAATGCAACTTTTTTGCTCATCGTCGTGCTTCTCCCTTTGCTGTTGCATCTTTATACCAATTGATAGTGGATGCAATTCCATCCCGCAATGAAATCTTTGCTGCCCATCCAAGTGCTTTCGCCTTTGATACATCGAGTACTTTACGAGGTGTTCCATCGGGCTTTGATGAATCCCACGCGAGTTCGCCCTTAAATCCTGCTAGTTCTGCAACAAGTTCAGCTAAATCCTTGATTGTCAGGTCTTCACCGGTACCAATATTTAGATGCTCGGATGAGTTGTAGTTCTTACCGAGATGAAGAACTGCCTGCGCCAAATCATCAACATGCAGAAACTCGCGCATTGGAGACCCTGATCCCCAGAGAGTTTCTACAGCTGCGCCCTTTTCGGCCGCTTCAACAAAGCGTCGAATAAATGCAGGCAACACATGTGAGCCCTGAAGCTCAAAATTATCGTGCGGTCCGTAGAGATTTGTTGGCATTAATGAGATCCAACTGCAACCGTATTCTTTGCGGAAAGATTTAATTAGTTCGATGCCAGCAATCTTTGCAACCGCGTATGCCGAGTTAGTCTCTTCTAAGGGACCAGTGAGCAGATACTCCTCTTTGATTGGCTGTGCGCAATCGCGAGGATAGATACAACTAGAACCTAGAAAGATAAATTTCTCGACATCGGCGGCATGTGCTGCCTCCATAAGGTTATTTTGGATACGCAGATTATCTGCCAAGAATTCAACGGGAAATGAATTATTAGCGCCGATTCCGCCGACCTTTGCTGCTGCATCAACAACAACAGATGGCTTTACATCTTTAATAAATTTAAAGGTCGCATTTCGATCTAAGAGATCAACAATTTTGCGGCTGACTGGAATTACTTCCAAGCCAGCTGCTTGATATGCCCGGACTATCGCTGAGCCGGCAAGGCCAGTGCCACCAGCTACAACGATTGTCATAACGCGGAGTCTACCCCTTCGTTACTTGGTGAATTCGGCCGCCAAGAGTTCTGCGATTTGCGCCGTGTTGAGTGCAGCTCCCTTACGTAAGTTATCGCCGCATACAAATAAATCAATTGCCTTTGGATTATCCAAAGACTGACGGACGCGTCCAACCCATGTTGGATCCGTACCTACAACATCAGCAGGTGTTGGGAATTCCTTCTTCTCTGGATTGTCATATAGCAGAACGCCCTCAGCCTTCTTCAGCGCATTTTGTGCTGCTTTACGAGTTATAACCTTTGAGAAAGTGGCATGGACTGTAAGTGAATGCGTTGTAATTACCGGAACGCGAACACAGGTGACAGCAACTTTCAGTTTTGGCATTCCTAGAATCTTCCGTGATTCGTTACGAACCTTAAGCTCTTCAGATGAGTATCCGTCTTCCTTTAATGATCCTGCCCAAGGAATCACGTTCATTGCAAGAGGAGCAGGAAACGGACCTAAATCAGTGACAACACCGCGAAGATCCTTTGCTATTGAACCAAGATTCTTTCCAGCAACTTTAGAAATCTGATCGTGCAACGCATCGATTCCTGGCTGACCAGCGCCTGATGCCGCTTGGTATGAAGAGACCACA
>CAFBLZ010000010.1_pt1 | contig 19003 bp, 16 predicted proteins | sample 7268341 | NCBI WGS metagenome assembly CAFBLZ01 (sample SAMEA6814048, study PRJEB35770) | freshwater metagenome | biome: Freshwater; feature: Freshwater reservoir; material: water | place: Czech Republic | collected 2017-05-23 | depth 30m m
GCCCGCATCACTGAAACTTTGCGCCAAGCACCGGTGACAGCTAAAGCTGCTCGTGATTACCAACGCGTGATGTTTGCGGGCGCGCACGATGAAATTCCTGATCGCCAAGGACGCATCACGATTCCACAAGGACTACGTACATATGCAGGACTTGAAAAAGAGTGCGTCGTAATTGGCGCAAATACTCGCGTCGAAATCTGGGATAGCTCTGCATGGGCGAAATATCTCGAAGATCGCGAATCAACTTTTGCTGACGTTTCTGAAGAAGTTTTTCCGGGACTTTTTTAGAGCGCCAGCAAAAAATATTTAAAACTAAATAAAAACTGAATAAAAATTTAATAGGCCTCACTCATCTGTGGCCACCGCCGACCTGCATAGCTCATTCAATGGTTTGCCAATTGGGTTTGCCATTTGAAAATGAGTAGCTAGCGCCGACAGCGACGTCACTTCCCCGACGTCGCTTTCGAAACATCAATCCGTCGGCCGGCGGTGACCAGAGATGAGTGTGGATTCTGTTACTACGAGCGAGAGAGAAGAAGGAAATGGGGGAGACGATGCAACATATATCTGTAATGCGAGATCGATGCGTTGATTTACTTTCTCCTTCAATTCTCGCTACTGAAAATCCAGTCGTTGTAGATGCAACTTTAGGCCTGGGTGGACACAGTGAAGCTCTGTTGCAACGATTTAGTAATCTCACCGTTATAGGTATTGATCGCGATACCGAAGCGCTAGCAAAAGCTAGAACTCGGCTTGCAGCATTCGGAGAGCGTTTTAAATCGACCCACGCAATATTCGATGAATTTTCGCATGTATTACAAGGCTTTGGCATTGAAAAAATCAATGGCGTGCTCTTTGATTTAGGCGTTTCTTCCATGCAACTTGACGAAGGTTCTCGCGGATTTTCTTATTCGCATGACGCACCGCTTGATATGCGCATGGATCAAACAAGGGGCACTACAGCTTACGAAATCGTAAATACCTACGAGCCTGGTGAGATGGTCCGCATTCTTCGCGTTTATGGTGAAGAAAAGTTTGCAACCCGCATTGTGGAAAACATTATTAAAGCTCGGGCAATTGCTCCACTTAATTCAACAGTTGAACTTGCGGCCCTTGTAAAGGAAAGTATTCCAGCCGCAACTCGTCGCACAGGTGGCAATCCCGCAAAGCGCACCTTCCAAGCCCTTCGAATTGCAGTAAACGATGAACTCGGTGCGATTGAACGCGCTATACCGCAGGCACTGGATCACATTGTTATTGGTGGCCGTGTAGTTGTTATGTCCTTTCAGTCGCTTGAAGATCGAATCATTAAAGAGAAGTTTGCCGATGCCTCAACTTCTAAGAGTCCTCGCGAACTTCCAATCGAGCTTCCTGAATATGCCGCAAAGTTCAAACTCGTATTCAACTCAAGTGAAAAGCCAAGCGAGGAAGAGATTGCAGAAAACTCTCGTGCAGCTTCAGTTCGTTTGCGTGCAATCGAAAGAGTGGCCGCTTAATGACAACTGCTGTAGCGCGAAAAGGGTTATCTACCACCCTCACATCAGAATTAAAACGTCAGGTCGTAGAAACTACAGCAAAGGTAATTCACGCAACTTTCCCACAAGCGTCTGTAGCACAACAAGCAAGTCGCAAGTATTTCGCCACCTTTGTGACAGTGGTGAGTATCGCTGGATTTCTGGTCTTGTTAGGTGTTAATACTTTGCTAGCACAAGATGCCTTCACTCTTTCAAATCTCAAACTCGAAGCCAAACTTGTTGCTGATCAAAGAGATGCAATAAACCGATCTATAGATTCAAACTCATCGCCAGAGTCGTTGGCACTTTCTGCGGAGAAGCTTGGGATGAAGCCATCAGAGACTCCGATATTTCTCAATTTAGTAACAGAGAGCGGGGTAACGCATGGGTAACCTCTTGCTCGCGAAGTCTCGTATTCAGATATTGGCTTTTGGATTCCTAGTGGTTCTGCTTTTGATGAGTTTGCAGCTCTTCAGAGTTCAGATTTTCGAAGCCGGTAACTATCAACTTCGTGCCATCGATGAGATGCAGACAACTAGAACAGTTCAAGCGCCTCGGGGAGATATTACAGATATCAATGGTGTTTCATTCGCGCGAAGTGTTTCCGCGATTAGCATTGTTGTTGATCAAACACAGATTGCAGATCCAGCGAAAACTGCAGCTTTTGTTGCGCCGATATTGGGAGTGACCGCTGGAGAAATTCAGGGGAGCCTCACAGGTAAGCGCAAATATGCGATGGTGTTAAAAAATGCTCGGCCAGCACTTTGGGAGAAACTCTATGCCGCAATTCAGAGTTATAACGCAACGCTGGGCAGCAAAGAAATAGATAAGCGAATTATTGGATTTTTCCCAGAACGTTCTTATATTCGTGAATACCCATCAGGCCGATTAATATCATCTCTCGTCGGCTTTGTTAGAGCAGACGGTGTTGGTGCGGCGGGAATCGAATCAAGCATGAATTCAATTATCACTGGCACTGCAGGACGTTATTCGTATGCCCGTGCAAGTGGAGCTGAGATTCCAGGATCGCAAAGTGAAATTATTGAACCAAAATCTGGAACGACTGTTCGCCTCACGATTGATCGCGATGTCCAGTGGGTGGCTGCTAAAGCTATTGCAGAAGCTGTTAAAAGTTCGGGTGCGTTAAATGGCACAGTGATTGTCATGGATCCCAAGACCGGTGAAATTATCGCTCACGCCACTGCGCCAACATTTGACCCTAACAATACAAAAGGTGTCAGCTTAGATTTGATGCGAAATCCGTCAGTGCAGGATGTTTACGAACCCGGCTCAACCGGAAAAGTTATGACCATGGCGGCAGCGTTAGAAGAAAAGACTGTTACTCCAACGACGGTCTTCTCCGTGCCATATGGACTTTATCGCGCAGGAAAAACTTTTCATGATCACGAACGCCATCCGGTACAGCATCTTACGACTTCTGGAATTCTTGCAGTCTCAAGTAACACCGGTTCGATACAGGTAGGTGAGACCTTAGGTAGCGAACGCCTCTACGAATATCTCACAAAATTTGGAATTGGAACTAAGACTGGTTCTGGATTACCTGGTGAATCATCAGGAATTTTGCACCCGGTAAAAGACTGGTCTGGCACTTCTGCTCCAACAGTTGCTTTTGGTCAGGGTTATTCTGTAACTGCAATGCAAGCAACAAGCGTCTTTGCAACTATTGCAAATGCTGGCGTAAGAGTTTCACCAACAGTCATCGCTGGAACGAGTGATTCTTCTGGCCATTTCACTCCGGCGGATAAGCGCGAATCAGTTCGAGTTATCAGTGAAGATACCGCTGCAAAACTTCGAATTATGATGGAAAGCGTAGTATCTGCAAGCGGTACTGCACCAAGTGCTGCAATTCCTGGTTACCGTGTAGCTGGCAAGACAGGTACCGCCCAACGCGTAGATCCGATAACTGGTAAATACAGCGGATATACCGCTTCCTTTATTGGCTTTGCTCCTGCAGACACTCCTCGTTATGTAATTAGTGTGACTTTGCAGCGACCACAAAATGGCCACTATGGCGGATCTCTCTGCGGTCCCGTCTTCAAAAAAGTTATGACATTTGTTCTTCAATCTGAGCATGTAGCGCCAACTGGCACAAAGGTAGAACGAGTAGCTTTGACTCAGGCCCAACTTGTTAGTTTGAAAGCGACGCAAGCGAGTGTGACTAACTAATGCTCCGCCCGTTTGCTCCCTTCACGTATTCGCTCACCGAAGCGGCGGAATTACTGAGTGCGGAGAAGAAGAACTTTTCAGAGATGGATTTCACAGGCATTGCTCACATTGATTCTGATGTTGAAGTTGGGGACTTATTCCTTGCCTTTCCTGGTGCAAAGACTCACGGTGCAAAGTTTATTGAGAGCGCCAAAGAGCACGGAGCGATTGCGGTTTTAACTGACAACGCAGGAGCAGAATTTTCAAAATCCCTTCCGACCCTTATAGTCAAAAATGCTCGCGAAGCTGGCGCAATGTTGGCAACGAGTTTTTATCATTCACCCATCCGGGATTTGCAGAGCATTGGCATCACCGGCACAAATGGTAAAACCACTGTATCTACGTTGCTGTACCAAATCTTCATGCAAGTTGGACGGGAGAGCGGTCTCATTGGCACCGTTGAATCCCGGATTGGTGTGGATCGAATAAGCAGCAAGCGAACAACACCTGAGGCGGCTGAACTTCAAGCACTTGCAGCAACGATGCGCGAAAGACATATGCGTCATTTAGTGATGGAAGTTTCAAGCCACTCGATAGAACTCAAACGTCTTATCGGCTCACATTTTGCGATTGTTGGATTTACAAATCTTTCTCAAGACCACCTAGATTTCCATCAGGACATGGAGAGCTACTTTGCTGCAAAATCTAAGCTATTCACGCACGAATACGCCGAACTTGGATTTATAAATATTGATTCGATTTATGGGGATCGACTCTTCAAATCAGCAGCTATCCCGACAATCGCTATTTCACGCTTTAATAAAGAAGCGACGTGGCATTTTACTGAAATCACTGCAACATCGTTCGGGGCAGATTTTGTCATTCGAGGCAATGACGGTGTTCTTATCGAATCCAAGACTCCAATGCGAGGCTCTTTCAATCTTGATAACCTACTTCTTGCTACCGCCATTGCATATGAGTGCGGAGTAGATCCACTCGAACTTGCCTCGATTCTTCCTTCTCTATTCGGGGCACCTGGTCGCTTAGAGAGCATAAATGTAGGCCAGAATTTTTCGGCGTTAGTAGATTATGCGCATTCACCGGATGCAGTGATAAATGTGCTTCAAGCCGTTAGAGAATTTACGACAGGACGAGTAATTTCGGTTTTAGGTTGTGGCGGTGATCGCGATTCCACAAAGCGCTCTCCTATGGGAATAGCACTTGCCAAAGGATCAGATATTGCAATCTTTACCAGCGATAATCCACGAAGTGAGTCACCAGAATCGATTCTTTCTCAAATGACTGCAGATGTAGAACTCGTCCCACCTTCTGAAATTTGCATTGACCGCAAAGAAGCAATTCTTCGCGCTGTAAATCTCGCGACTGCAGGAGACACAGTAATCGTTCTCGGAAAAGGCCATGAATTAGGTCAGGAAGTCAATGGGGTTGTGACTCCTTTCGATGACCGCATCGAGCTCGCATTAGCAATCGAGGCTAAAAAATGATTGCTATGAAAGCGAGTGAAATCGCAGAGGTAGTTGGCGGAACGCTTATTGGTAGCGATATAGAAGTTTCTGCGCCCGCCTTTCTTTCTTCAAAAAACTGCGAGCCAGGTTCGATATTTCTTGCAATTAAAGGTGAGAACGTCGATGGACATGATTTTATTGATGATGCATTTGAAAATGGAGCCGTACTAGCATTGGTAACCACATCATCAGTGCAGAGATGCGTAATTGTTGATGACGTTACTGTTGCAATCGGGAAGCTCGCTAATCATGTACGCAGATCTCTGAAGTCATTGCATGTGATCGGAATTACTGGATCACAAGGAAAGACCACGACAAAGGAACTACTTGCTTCAATTCTTTCAACTCGTGGGGCAACAATTTCCCCACAAGGCAATCTCAATAACGAGCTCGGTGTTCCGATTACATTGTTGCAATGTGACACAACCACTCAATACTGCGTAATTGAAATGGGAGCGCGTCATAAAGGCGATATAGCTGCGCTAGCGGCAATTGCAGAACCTCATATTGGAGTCGTTCTTAGAGTTGCTGCCGCGCACATTGGTGAATTTGGTTCGATCGAAAACATTGCCCAAGCAAAAGGTGAATTAATCGAATCACTTGGTTCTGATGGGGTAGCAATCTTGGGGCAATACGATTCCTTTACCCCTGCAATGTCATCACGACACAGCGGAAAAGTCATCACTTTTGGCGAAAACAGTAAATCTGATATTCGTGCAACTGATATTGAACTTCGTGAAGGCAAAGCTCACTTCGATTTAGTGACACCAGAAGGACGTAGCACTGCAGCGCTAAGACTTTTTGGTCTTCATCAAATCGCAAATGCTTTAGCGGCAGCTTCAGTGGCACACGTGCTTGGATTTACAGCTGATCAGATTGCCGGAGCGCTTTCAACCTCAGAGGTGAGCGCCAGATGGCGCATGGAGGTCCATGAGCTCGATGACTTAGTTCTAATTAATGATGCTTACAACGCAAGTCCAGATTCGATGGCGGCAGCGCTAACAATTCTTGCCCACCTTACGCAGGAACGGGGTGGTGAGTCGTGGGCATTCTTAGGAAAGATGCGCGAACTCGGCGAGTCATCAGAGAGGGAGCATCAGGAAATTGGCACTCTTGCCTCAAAACTTGGAATCGACCATCTCGTTGCAATTGATTCTCCAGAATACGGTGAGGCGCTAGTACCGGATTCCTTGATGGCGGTGCATTCTAGTTCCAGCAAGGAAGAAGCTCTTGAGATTGCTCGCTTCATAAGTAGGGGAGATGTTGTTCTCTGCAAGGCTTCGCGTTCGGAGAGACTAGAAGTCTTGGCAGCTGATATTGAAAAAATGTGGGAAATAAAAATCAAAGCAGAAGAGGAATCGTCTCGATGAAAGAGATCTTGATAGCTGGAGCGCTAGCGCTATTTTTCTCACTTTTTGGAACTCCTATATTTATTAAATTCTTAGCTCGACGAGGTTATGGCCAGTTCATTCGTGATGATGGACCGTCCTCGCACCATACAAAACGCGGGACCCCAACTATGGGTGGGATCATGATTATTTTCTCTGTGATCCTTGCCTATTTGATTGCTCACTTAATTTCTGGCAACACTATTAGCGTTTCAGCTATATTGGTTTTAAGTTTAGTAGTGGCATTAGGATTTGTCGGCTTCCTAGACGACTATATGAAAATCACGCGACAGAATTCTCGTGGAATTAGTGCTAAACAAAAAATATTTGGTCAAGTGGTTGCCGCCTCAACTTTTGGTTACCTAGGTTTGAAATATCCAGATAAAGATTCATTGACTCCAATCAGCCTCCAGCTCTCAACAGTCCGTGACACTTCAATCACGCTTGGAGTTGTAGCAGTCGTTATTTGGGTCGCATTTATGGTGACGGCTACAAGTAATGGTGTAAATCTTGCAGATGGCCTAGATGGATTGGCTACCGGCGCATCGGTTATGACCTTTATTGCTTTTGTTTTAATTGGAGTTTGGGAGTTCGGGCAGAGCTGTGCGGTTGCAATCTCGAATCCAAATTGTTATCAAGTCAGAGACCCGCTTGACCTAGCTGTTCTAGCGGCAGCTTTTGCCGGATCGTGTACTGGGTTCTTGTGGTGGAATGCATCTCCAGCGAAAATATTTATGGGAGATGCTGGCTCTCTTGCACTTGGTGGAGCACTAGCAGGAATCGCAACTTCATTGCGTGTTCAGTTGCTCTTGATTCCACTTGGCGGACTCTTTGTAATAATCACACTCTCGGTTGCGCTCCAAGTTATTTACTTCAAAATGACTGGCGGGAAGCGACTTTTTAAAATGGCTCCATTGCAACATCACTTTGAACTAATGGGTTGGGGCGAAGTGACTATCGTCCTTCGATTCTGGATTATTGCCGGCTTATCTGTCGCTGTCGGTCTCGCGCTTTTCTATACTCAATGGGTTGCAAGTTAATTTGGGTTATGTGATGACTGCCGAGAATCCATATCTATCCCTTAGCGAAAAACGAATCATCGTTGCTGGCGCTGGCATTACTGGGCTCTCGGTAGCAGCTGCTTTGGTCGGGCGAGGGGCGTTGGTAACTTTTGCAGACGAGAAAGTAGGGGCAGTCGAAGGCTTTGAAGTTAAATTACCTTCAGAAATCACGGAAGATGATTTTGACTTGCTAATGATTTCCCCGGGTTGGCGCGAAGATCACCCACTTGTAACTTTGGCGCGAAGTGCCAGTAAGCCCATATTAAATGAAGTCGACTTTGCTTGGACATTAAAGACAGAGATTAATCCAGACCAGAAGTGGTTGGGTCTGACTGGCACAAATGGCAAGACAACCACAGTTGAGATGCTGGCACATATCCTCACCACCGCTGGACTTAATGCGAGAGCATGCGGAAATGTCGGAACCACTGTCATAGATTCAGTTCTGAGCAAGGCGAAATACGATTTCCTAGTATTAGAACTTTCTTCTTTTCAATTACATTGGCTCCAAGAAGCCCAATTCATTTCATCGGCGATTTTAAATATCGCAGACGATCATGTTGATTGGCATGGATCATTCGATAACTACGCAAATGACAAATTATCAATTCTAGATAAATCCACGACTGCAATTCTCAATGGGGATGATGGGGAAGTAGTTAGCCGGACTTCTCATTGGCTTGGTCGCAAAATTTTCTACTCACTTGATACACCGGGTCCAGGGGAATTGGGAGTTGTAGAAGAACTGTTGGTAGATCGCGCATTTGTTGCAGATGCTCAGGAAGCAGCACTTTTTGCCGAGATTCATGAAATTACTCCAACCGTTCCTCATCAAGTTTCAAATGCTCTAGCTGCAGCAGGACTTGCCTCTACGTTGGGCGTAAAGCGCGAGGCAATTCGAGAAGCGCTAAAAACTTTTCGCCCCGGTAGGCATCGAATAGAACTCGTAGGTGAATTTGGCGGCATTAAATGGATTGATGATTCAAAGGCGACTAATCCCCATGCTGCAACGGCCTCGATACTCTCCAACTTTTCTGTAGTTTGGATTGCAGGCGGAATCGCCAAGGGTGCCGCCATGGATCCTTTAGTCGACAGAGTTTGGAATCGCTTAAAAGCGGCAATCCTAATTGGTGAAGATCGCGCACTTATTGCAAATGCACTTGCTCGGGTGGCTCCAGAGCTTCCGGTTTATCTCATAGACACTCCTGCGGGATATTCAAAGGGCGGAACAAGTAATGAATTTATGGAATCTATCGTTGCTAAGGCCTCAGAAGTCGCAAATGCTGGCGACACTGTTTTGCTTGCTCCTGCTTGTGCATCAATGGATCAATTCAACTCTTATACAGATAGAGGCGACCGCTTTGCCGCGGCGGTAAAGGGAGCAAATAGTAAATGACAACGAAAAGTGCAGCACGTACCGGATTCTTAAGCAATCCAGCTAATGCTTTCTACATGCTTTTAATCAGTACCTCTGTATTAGTCGTGCTTGGGCTAGTGATGGTCTTCTCCGCCTCATCTATTCATGCAATTGATACAAAGGGTTATGCCCTTGCTGTTGCACTGCGTCAGTTCGTCTTCTTATTGGTAGGAGTACCGCTAGCGATTTTTCTTGCAAGATTACCTCTTAAAACTTGGAATGTGATTGCAAAGTCAGGCCTTGTTCTCTCAATCATCTTTGTCGTGCTCGTCATGATTCCAGGCATTGGTAAGGAAGTTAAAGGAAATCGGAACTGGATTGATCTTAAAGTTATTGATATTCAGCCGGGAGAATTTACAAAATTTCTCCTTATTCTTTGGGCTGGTTATCTCCTCGCCCGTAAAGAGAATAATGAACGAACTCGGTTTAGCGTTATTGCGTTGTTAGCGCCAGGATTTCTAATCGTCATGTTGTGCATCATGCGAGGTGGAGATTTGGGAACAACCTCAGTTATCGCAGCAATTCTCGCTGGACTACTCTTCATCTCCGGACTTGAACTTCGGCGCATGGGAATTGTTACTGCAATTGGTTTTGCTGTACTTGCAATCGCCATTGCAACCTCTGATTATCGACGTGCTCGCTTTCTTGTTTTCTTAAATCCCTTTGCACCTGATGAATACAAAACTTTTGGCTGGCAGCCTGCACATAGTCTTCTTGGCCTAGCAAGCGGAGGTCTCTTCGGAGTGGGATTAGGTGGAAGCCGCCAAAAGTGGGGAAATCTAGCTGAGGCACATACCGACTTTATCTATTCGGTAATCGGAGAAGAACTTGGACTTTTCGGAACTCTCGGAGTTCTAGTGCTGATTGGCATTCTTGTGTATTCGATTTTTCGTATTGCACTAAGAGCGCAAGATCCTTTCTCGCGATATGTCACGGCAGGAATCGGATGTTGGATTGGGATCCAAGCAATTCTTAATATCGGAACAGCTATAAGCGTACTTCCGGTCGTTGGTGTGACCCTTCCTTTAGTTTCTTATGGTGGTTCTGCCCTCCTTACAACTATTTGCGCCTTAGGCTTTGTCTCTGGTGTGGCTCTTCGCGATAATGAAGTCTCAAAGGAGCTCATACGACGTTTTGCGAAGAAATAAGGAGGAGAACAAATTGAAGCTTCTCCTTGCTGGCGGAGGTACTGCGGGCCATGTCGAGCCGGCTATTGCGGTAGCGAGAGCATTTAGGCAGAAATATCCCGATGCTGAAATCGAATTTGTAGGTACGCCTAAAGGTCTTGAAAATATTCTCGTACCAGCTTCCGGTTTTAAACTTCGCCACATTCCAAAAGTTGCAATCTCACGAAAAGTGTCTCCGTCTTTACTGCTTGCACCTTTCCAACTAATTCGTGCAACCGCAATCTCGATTAAAGTGCTACGTGATGTTGATTGCGTAATTGGATTTGGTGGCTATGTTTCAGGCCCAATTTATCTGGCAGCAGCAATTTCTCGAACTCCCTTTGTAATCCACGAACAGAACGCACGTCCTGGTTGGGCAAATCGTCTCGGTGCATTGTTTACGCAATATTCGGCAATTAGCTACCCAGTTTCTAGGGGAGCGTTATCTAAGGCAGAACTCACTGGATTGCCACTGCGCGCCGATGTAGTGCAAGCACTAATCTCTATTGAGGGAAATTGGGAGCACAGTCGGAGCTCGGCGAAGAACGCAGTTGCAAAACACTTTAATTTAAATGTAGAAAAACCAATTGTTTTCATCTTTGGAGGATCTCAAGGTTCGCAGGCAATAAATGCGGTTATTGAAAAGGCAGAGAGTGAAGGCACCTTTAGCGGAACGTCTATAATTCATGGAGTTGGTAAGAACAACACTCTTCCAATGAGATCGGAGAGCTATGTGGCGTTGCCATATATCGAAGATATGGCAGAACTTTATTTAGCAGCGGATCTCATCATTGCCCGCAGTGGCGCAGTAACTTGCGCAGAGGTGGCTGCTCTTGGGCGGTACGCACTCTTTATTCCGCTTCCGGTTGGAAATGGCGAACAAGCCCTCAACGCCGAATCGCTCGTTGCTGCAAATCGAGCAATGGTGATTTCGCAGACTGATTTTGATGCAGCATGGTTGAAGTCAAATATTGCAGGCTTACTAAAGAAAAGTTCCGATCGTCCCGCCATGGCTGACTCATCTGGATTAAATGCAGTCGATAAGATTGTGAAGTTAATCGAGAGAGCATCCGGAGTTCAATGACAATCCCAAGCACGGCCACCATTGCAGGGGAGTCTCTCTTAGGCAAGAGAGTTCACTTTATCGGCATCGGTGGATCGGGTATGAGCGGCTTAGCCCGTATCGCCTTGGCAGATGGCATTGCAGTCTCTGGTTCTGATGCGAAAGATTCCACAGTCCTAGCCGCACTCGAAGCGCTTGGTGCAAAAATTTACAGAAGTCACGATGCTGCAAATATTGATGGGGTAGATGTGGTGATTTATTCAACCGCCATCTCTCCTAATAATCCTGAGATTGCTAGAGCAATAGAACGCTCAATTCCGATTATTACCAGGGCTAATGCGCTGGCTCTGCTTATGAACGGTTTTACGAGCATTGCCATCGCTGGCACTCATGGAAAAACAACATCATCGTCAATGGCAACTGTGGCGTTTCAATCTTGCGGAATGGATCCTTCATTCGCAATCGGTGGAACGCTCTCTGCATCAGGTTCTAATGCACATCGAGGGTCAGGTAAGTTTTTTATTGCAGAGGCAGATGAGTCAGACGGCTCATTTGTTGCCTATCATCCACATGCTGCTGTAGTCACGAATATCGAACATGATCATGTAGATTTTTTTAGCACACTCGAAGAAGTTGTTAACGTCTTTAATGATTTTGCCTTAACTATTTCTCGAGATGGATTTCTTATTTATTGTGCTGACGATTTCGGCTCGCGCGCACTTGGCGAATCAGTCACTCATTGCACCTCGTACTCATACGGCGTGGCTCAGGATTCGGACCTTAAGATCGATCAGATAACACTGACTGCGCAGGGTTCAAGCGCGCGAGCAATCTGGAAAGGCACTGTCGTGGGCCAACTAGAGCTGCAAGTCCCTGGCCACCATAATCTTCTCAACGCCGCCGGAACTCTTGCTCTGGGACTTGCTTTTAATTTAAAGGCCGAAGCCCTTATCAGTGGCTTGCATTCATTTAGAGGAGCTGGACGCCGTTTTGAACTAAAAGCAACTGTTAATGGAATTCGAATTATTGATGACTACGGACATCACCCCACCGAAATATCGGTAACTCTTGAAGCTGCTCGCCGATATGCAGATACTGGTCGCGTACTAGTGATTTTTCAACCCCATCGTTATTCAAGAACTCAAGCATTTCTTGATCAATTCGCAACTTCGCTCGATTCAGCCGATGATGTCACACTTCTTGAAATTTACGCAGCTAGCGAAAAGCCTATCCCAGGAGTTAGCGCACAATTAATTGCCGAAAAAATGTCACACGGACATTTTCTTCCCAATTTTGTCGAAGCGACTGAACGAATGATTGCGATCGCCAAACCTGGAGATGTAATTTTGACTCTCGGTGCTGGCGATGTTAACTCACTCGCACCGATTATTGCCGACGGCCTTACAAAACGTTTTGGTTAATCGATGGAACTCAAGCGTTTCAAGGTTCTCGCAATTGCCGTTCCTCTATTTATCGGTATCACTTACCTTCTGGCGTGGTCACCCGTATTCGCTGTTAAAGAAATATCAGTTGTAGGTTTGCCGGCTACGATTTCAGAACAGTATTTGATCGCAAAAAGCCAGATTGTTAAGGGCAACCAATTAGCAAGAATAGAACCTCGCTCAATTGAAAGAAAGTTAGAAGAGATCTCTTGGATTGAAAGCGCCTCACTTTCTCGCAATTGGATTAGCGGTTCGGTGGATATTTCAATTTCACCGAGAGTCCCCGTAGGAATTTTTCAAGGGCGCGCCCTTGACTCCGATGGAATCCTCTTTGATTTTCCAGGGCAAATACCTAAGGGATTACCACTGGTGAGTGCCTCATCTACCGAGCTCGGCTTGGAGGCGATAGCTCTCTTCACCTCCCTGCCGCAAGATTTCCGAGATTCTCTGCTTTCAATCTCGGCATCGAATTCATCGTCAATTTCGTCATGGCAGAATTTTGATGGAAGAAAAATTAAGGTTCAGTGGGGAACGGCAAAAGATATATCTCTTAAAGTAAGCGTTTATCGGGCACTTATGGCACTTCCAGAAAACAAGAATGTTAAGAGAGTGGATCTATCGGCACCACATGCACCTATTGTTAAGTAAATATCTTCATAGAAACTCTCTACAAAAGGTATAGATATTTCTTCGTGTTCGTTTTTGATTCGCATCGCTTATTGACATACCTTGCCACCATCAAAGTGATTAGAAATGTAACTCTCAAGAGAGGGTTTACAGTTCTTAAGGAGGCTTCACGTGGCTGCACCACAGAATTATCTCGCCGTAATTAAAGTCGTCGGTATTGGCGGTGGCGGAGTTAACGCGATTAATCGCATGATTGAAGTAGGACTCAAAGGAGTTGAGTTCATCGCAATCAATACAGATGCACAACACCTATTGATGAGTGATGCCGATGTGAAGTTAGATATTGGTCGTGCTTCTACAAAGGGCTTAGGTGCAGGTGCTGCACCCGAGAAAGGCCGACAAGCAGCTATTGATCACATTGAAGAGATAGAAGAAATTCTTCGTGGTGCCGACATGGTTTTCGTTACTGCTGGTGAAGGTGGCGGAACCGGAACTGGTGGCGCTCCAATAGTCGCAAAAATTGCACGCGATCTTGGGGCTCTTACAATCGGTGTTGTTACCCGCCCATTCTCTTTCGAAGGAAAAATTCGTTCAAGCCAGGCAGATGAAGGTATCGATGCTCTGCGCGAACATGTCGACACTTTGATTGTTATTCCTAATGATCGCCTCCTTGCGATATCTGATCGCAACATCACAGCGATGGATGCATTTAAGAGCGCCGACCAAGTTCTGCTCTCTGGTGTTCAAGGAATTACGGAAATCATTACGCAGCCAGGTTTAATTAATCTCGACTTCGCAGATGTAAAGACAGTTATGACTGATGCAGGTTCTGCGTTGATGGGAATTGGTTCAGCACGTGGAGAAAATCGCGCAGCGCGCGCAGCCGAACTTGCAATCTCAAGCCCACTTCTTGAAGCATCCATCGATGGAGCTATGGGTGTTCTTCTCTCTGTTGCTGGTGGTTCTGATTTAGGACTCTTTGAAATCAACGAAGCGTGCGAATTAGTACAAGCAGCGGCCCATCCTGACGCACGCATTATCTTCGGAACTACCATCGATGACGCGCTAGGTGATGAAGTTCGGATCACTGTCATTGCTGCAGGATTCGCTGGGGGAGAGCCTAAGAAGGTAGAGATGCCGAGCATTAACGCGGCGACTCTCTCTGGAAATGCTGATCCAATTCCATCGAATGACCCGCTTTCTGTGGCTCTAGATCTCGACGGCTCTGCCCCACGTAAGAGAATCACATTTGAAGAGCTGGTCTCTGAAGATGAGATCGATGTACCTGATTTCATGAAGTAATCACTTAGTCTTCATGACTACGCGCTTTACCAAACGCACCGGAGGCGTAAGCCACGGTGCGTTTGCATCTCTCAACTTGGGAACACATGTTGGTGATGCCCTCTCGGATGTTCAGCGAAATCGAGAAATTCTTACTGTTGAAGTTGGCCCGACTCAGTATATGAATCAGGTTCACGGCAATCGAATCGCTCTCATTGAGCGGGTGACTGAAGAAGTTCCGACCGCCGACGCACTAGTAACTGGCATCCCTGGAATTTCGTTAGCAGTCATGGTTGCGGATTGCATTCCACTTCTTCTGAAATCTACCGAATCAGTAGCTGCGGTGCACGTCGGTCGCAGGGGATTAGTAAATGATATAACTCGAAAAACCCTTGAGCTGATGCGCGATATGGGTGCTTTGAAGATAACTGCAATTATTGGACCAGCAATTTGCGGAGTTTGTTATGAGGTTTCGGAGGAGATTTTTTCCGAAGTCGTTTCGCTGCATCCGAGCGCAGCATCTAGGACTAAAGCTGGTTCATTCGCGCTGGATTTACCGGCAGCTTTGCGCTCAGTCTTGAGTGACGAAGGCATAGAGATAGTTGATGAATTCGATTGCACCGTTGAAAATAACGATTACTTCTCCTTTCGGCGTGATGGAGTAACCGGCCGGCAAGTCGGGGTGATTTCATTATGACTTCTCGCCGTGAAGAATTGGCGGCCAACCTTGCTGAGGTGCTGGAAGCAGTTGATCCGTATTCGCCTACCTTGATAGTCGTAACAAAGACCTACCCACTATCTGATGTAGAAATTCTCAACCAGCTAGGGGCGAATAACTTCGGCGAAAATCGAAGCGATGAAGGCTTTGCAAAATCGCAGGCAATAAAAGCTCAATCAAAAAGCTCGAATTGGCACTATCAGGGAGAAATTCAGAGTAAGAAAATTAAAGAGATTCTCTCTTGGGCAGATTGCATCCATTCACTCGATGATTTGCGCCATGCAGAGAAGATCGACCGGGTTTTGCAAGAGAATAGTTCGAGTATCAAAGCATTCCTTCAACTCTCACTCGATGGCGATTCCAGCAGGGGAGGGCTAATTGAGTCGGATCTCTTCCCGGCCGCCGAAGCACTTAATAAATACCGAAGCATCGATCTTCTGGGATTGATGTGCGTGCCTCCGGTCGATATGGAGCCGGCTCTGGCATATGCGCAGATTGCTTCGCTGCATCAAAGATTTTCTGCTGAATTTCCTGACTCCAAATCTCTTTCTGCGGGGATGAGTGGGGATTACATGATTGCCCTCGACCATGGTGCGACACATATTCGCGTTGGCAGCAAAATCCTCGGAGAGCGTGACTACGACTAGTAACCTGTACCCATGTCAGCACTTAATAAGATGATGGGTTTTCTCGGATTAGTTGATACCGATGAAGACCAGCAAGCGATAGCGGCTCCCGTAAGTAAAAAGGTTGAGCCACGTACAGTCACTCCACGCACTCTCGATCGCGCCGGCGTAACAGTTGTTGGTCGAAGTGAAAATGTTGTTGAAAGTGAATTTGTCGAAGAGAGTTCTTCATACAATATCGTCACTTTACAACCTCGTTCTTATTCGGAGGCGCGCAAAGTTGGCGAATACTATCGCCAGGGTAATCCTGTAATTATCAATCTCGACGATATGGAAGAGAGCGAACGCAAGCGTCTTGTGGACTTCTCTTCAGGTTTGGTTTTCGGACTTCATGGCCGCATCGAACGCATCAGCTTGAAGGTATTTTTACTTTCTCCAGCGAATGTAAATGTGAGCAATGAAGATCGTTCAGCTGCTCAAGCAGCTTTCTATAACCAGAGCTGATTTCACATATGTTCATTCGCAATACATTATTGCAACTCTTATCTTTATTTAAGCTTGCACTTTTTGCACGAATCATTATTGATTACATCCGAATGTTTGCCCGCTCTTGGCATCCGAATGTGGTTCTAATTGGGTTCTTCGAATTGATCTACACAATTACCGAAAAGCCAATGGCTTTCGTGCGTCGATTTATTCCATCTTTGCGACTCGGTGGAGTAGCTCTAGATTTATCCTTCATCGTGCTGCTTATTGCAATCGGCTTCTTGCAGAGTCTAGTTCGAGTATTAATCAATTTTTAGTTAATTCGAAATTTAATCCCAGTTCGACATCACTTATCGCTAGATTTTGATTGCGCACCATCGAAGTTGCCAGCACCTCATCGGATATGTGCGCAATACCGCTTTCTATCGTTGCTGCATGCTCGTCAGCGCAGTTCCAATTGATCGTAATTCGATCTGAAATATCAAAGCCATCGCTCTTACGTCGTTCTTGAATTGCACGTATTACTTCACGAATGTTGCCTGAAGCTACTAAGGCTGGAGTGAGCTCAAGGTCCAAAGCTACGCTCTCGCCATCATGGCTTGCTACCATCCATCCGCTCTTTGGAACTTCAGTAACGACTAGATCTTCAAGGGTGATTTCATATTCTCCGATAGTGGTTGTTGCTTGACTGCGCAATGTCTTTACGAGAGAGACTGCATCAGCCTTTGATACCAACTTAGCGACATCCTGAACTGACTTTCCATACTTGGCGCCAAGTGATTTGAAGTTGGCCTTAATTGAGACATCTACTAAATCTCCATCGGCATCTGCGATGTCAGCTAAATCGATCACATTGAGTTCGTCAGAGATTTGGTCTTTCATTTCAGTTGGCAAAGTTGCCCATCCAGTAGCGGAGATGAGTGCTCGTTGAAGAGGCTGGCGAATCTTGACTCCTGATTCTGCGCGCGCTGCACGTCCGAGTTCAACAACTCGTCTAGTCATAGCAACTTGCTTATTGAGCTCAGGTTTGATGAGCGTTGCATTAGCAATCGGAAAATCTGTGAGGTGAACGGAAACCGCTGCACCTGGATTTGCTACACGAATCAATTCTTGCCAAGTTTGCTCAGCAATGAAGGGAATCATTGGGGCAAGTAGTTGCGTTAGAACTTCGAGAGACTCGTGCAAAGTCGCAAGAGCTGCCAAATCGCCATCCCAAAAGCGACGACGAGAACGGCGGACATACCAATTAGAGAGATCATCAATAAATGTCGCGAGGGCTTTTCCAGCAGCCTGTGAGTCGAATTCGCTGTACGCCTTATCAACATTGACAATTAGCGAATTTAATTCGCTCAAAATCCACTGGTCCATTGTTGAGCGATCAGAAACTGCAGGGCTCTGGTCGAGAGTAAAGTTAGACGCTTTTGCGTAGAGGGCATGGAATGAAACCGTGTTCCAATATGTAAGCAGCGTTTTTCGAATTACATCTGAGATTGCATCGTGGCCAACACGTCGTGATGCCCATGGCGATCCCGCAGCTAGCATGTACCAACGCACGGCATCAGCGCCATGCTGATCCATCAGCGCCATTGGCTCTAGAACATTTCCCACATGCTTGCTCATTTTGCGGCCATCTTTATCAAGGATGTGACCTAGGCAGAGCACATTTTCATAGGAACTCTGGTCAAAGACTAAAGTGCCAATCGTCATCAATGTGTAGAACCAGCCACGAGTTTGATCTATCGCTTCGCAGATAAAGTCTGCAGGATATGCGGCCTTGAATTTCTCAACCGATCCTTCTTTGTGCGGATAGCCCCATTGAGCAAATGACATTGAACCAGAGTCATACCAGCAATCGATAACCTCTGGAACCCGAAACATCATTGCTGAACAATCTGCGCATGAAAATGAGATGTCATCCACGAAAGGACGATGCGGATCGAGGTTTGAGAGCTCTTGACCTGCAAGTTCTCCAAGTTCCTTCAATGATGAAATACAAATTTCATGCTTATTTTCACATCGCCAAATCGGCAGGGGAGTGCCCCAAAAACGATTACGTGAAAGCGCCCAGTCGATGTTATTTGTTAGCCAATCTCCATAGCGGCCAGTCTTAATTGTCTCTGGATACCAATTGGTCTTCTCGTTTTCGCGCAAAAGTGCATCTTTAATTGAAGTAGTGCGGATATACCACGATGGTTGTGCGTAATAAATGAGTGCTGTGTGACAACGCCAGCAATGTGGATATGAGTGTTCATATGGCTGATGTTTATAGAGCGCTCCGCTTGCCTTGAGCTCTTTTACAAGTGGCTTATCTGCATCTTTAAAGAACAATCCGCCGATTAGCGGAACATCAGGAAGGAAGTGTCCGTCGGCAGCTACAGGATTTACAACTGGCAATCCGTAAGCACGACAGACTTGCAAATCGTCGGCACCAAAGGCGGGAGATTGGTGAACTAAACCAGTTCCATCTTCGGTAGTTACATAAGTTGCCAGCACAACGAAGTGTGAATCTGGGATATCAATAA
>CAFBLZ010000011.1_pt1 | contig 16230 bp, 17 predicted proteins | sample 7268341 | NCBI WGS metagenome assembly CAFBLZ01 (sample SAMEA6814048, study PRJEB35770) | freshwater metagenome | biome: Freshwater; feature: Freshwater reservoir; material: water | place: Czech Republic | collected 2017-05-23 | depth 30m m
ATCAGCAGAACGTGCAGCAGTCGGAATAAGATCTCTTTGAATCAATCCCTTTTCGTATGCTGCGGCAGTCTTCATCTGTGATTGGTAAGCGTATTTATCCGCCCGCTCTTTTGTGAGAGTTGGGAATCGATCATGTAGACGTTCTGCGGTGGCACCCATAGACATCGCATCTGCATCAACAATTTTTTCAGCGAGAAAACGAGGATTCGGATCCATAAGTTCGCCCATTGGATGATTGCCCATATGCTCAACGCCGCCAGCGAGTGCAAGATCGATTGCGCCCATTGAAATCTGACCAGCAATAGTTGTAGTTGCAGTAAGTGCGCCAGCACACCAGCGATCTATTGAATAACCAGGAACTGTGTTTGGAAGACCAGCCAAAAGAGATGCGCTACGTCCTATATTCATTCCTTGATCGCCAGTCTGAGTTGCAGCAGCGATTGCAACATCATCAATCTGGTCGAGCGGAAGATTTGGATTGCGTTCGATGAGTCCGCGCATAGCTCGAATCAACAAATCATCGGCTCGGGTATTTACAAAACCATTTCCAGATTTTCCAAAAGGTGTGCGAACGGCATCAACCAGGACGACAGTGCGTGACATCAAGAGCTCCTTGCTCGGCGGTGAGGCTTTTATGTTACCCGCCGGTAGCCTAAATGGCTATCATGCTGACGCTCTTTTTATTCTCCTTCGCCGCTCTCTGGGGATTGCGGGCCGCTCTCATCTGCAGCCTCTGGAACCTCTTTCGCTTCACTCTCAGAGAGGGCACTTATAAGTATCGGGGCGGCAATCTCTATCTGCCAAGGGCGAGCACCTAACTCCTTAAGAAGCGTTGAAACATCTGCTGGATCAGGTAAGCGCCAACAGATTTGGCGAAGAATTTCTGGAGTCAGCAAATTTTCAACAGGTAGTTCAAGTTCGGCGGCTTTTTCTGACATATTAAAACGTGCGTGAGATAAAGGAATATATTTTTCTGGGAAACGATCGCGCCATAACTTAATTGGCGGAAGGCCGTCACTCTTGACTCGGCTAGGAGGGCATTGTTCCTCCGTTAAAGCAAGTGCATCTGCGATTGCCTTTAGCCAACGAGAAGTGTTTTCAAACCAACGTGCGCGCAATCCAATAGGCCGTAGTACTTTTTCCAAATCTTTCTTTGTTAGCAACGGTGCAGTATCGCTAGCGAGGGCAATTGTTGAAATCGCCATATCTGAAAAAATTCGCCCAGGAGAGATATCTAAGTGGGCGGCAAGATCATCTCTCGCTTCCCAAAGAGATTTTACAACGGCTAACTGTGATCGCTTTTTCACTTTATGCATTCCGGATGTCCGGCGCCACGGATCAATCCGCTTTGGTGATGGGGGAGCGGCAAGAATTGACGAGAACTCTTGTGCTGCCCAAACATCTTTCTTTTTCTCCTTCAATAAATCTTCGATCGTATTTCGAAGTTCGATGAGAAGTTCTACATCAAGGGCAGCATAATTAAGCCAATCTTCAGGTAACGGTCGAATCGACCAGTCCTGAGCTGAATGCTCTTTCGCTAAACCGATATCAAGTAAAGATTCGACGAGAGCGCCTAGTCCAACGCGCGGAAGACCAGCGATTCGTCCTGCTAATTCAGTATCGAAGAGCGAGGTTGGGTTGAGACCGATTTCGCGAAGGCATGGCAAGTCTTGTGTACTTGCATGAAGAATGACCTCTTCTCCACTCCACAGTGAATTAAGTTGTGAAAATAATGGGTTATTGACTCCGAATGGAATTGGATCGATGAGATGCAATCCGCCTCCTGCGCGTTTAATTTGAATGAGGTATGCACGTGCGCTATATCGATAACCAGAAGCTCGCTCTGCATCAACTGCGAAGGGGCCGCTACCGTTTGATAGATCTGTCAGCATTGCTTCAAATCGCTCAGGAGTATCAACTAACTCCGGAAGTCCAAGGTATGGCGCTGTAAGTAATTCAGCCACGGCGACGAGCGGCGGTGAGTGAAGCAACGCCTTCTGCAACAGGAGGAAGACCTGCGACCTCACTAATAAAATTGCACCAAGCTTGCACATGAGGAATTAACTCTTCGGGCTTTGTGAGAATGGGAGACCATGAAGCTCTAATTTCAACTTCGGATTCATCATGTCGTGAAGAAAGTTTCCCAAAGGAGGCGCTAGAAACTCTTGTCACCGTGCCTGACGGTGCGCTGTATTGAGCGCCATTGTCTTGCAAACTATCTAGCAACCAATTCCATCCGACCTCGGGTAGCAATGGGTCGGCCTGCATATCTGAATCAACCGTCGCGCGCATAAAAGTTACGCAGCGGTATTCGCCTTCCCAAGTATCTTGGCCACCAGGTTCGTGTAGAACAACGAAACGACCGGATGCAAGTTCATCTTCTTCATCGCCCAGCAACCCATTAGAGAGATCTGCGGTAAATGCAAAGGAGTATTTTGCTAATTTCTGTGGAGCTGGCACTTCCACCAAGTCAATTTCAGAGCGCGGCGTGAATTCACGAAGAATTGAAATCATATGCTCGAAGGAGAAAGGAGATTTTGAATTCACTGCTCAATTCTAAAGTTGCAAGTGGGTAATTGCTGGGAGGTGGAGCAAGTATTGGGTAGGGTTCCCGAATGGCCACGCTCCTTGCCCTTCTTTCAAGCCTGCTATGGGGAAGCGCTGACTACTTCGCCGGAAATCTCAGTAAGAGACTTCCAGCGATGGTGGTCTTGGGTATCAATCAGGCATTCGGTCTAATTTTCGGTATCGCACTAGTTGTAATCACTAATGGATGGAGTGCGCCAACTCTTGACTCAGCTGGTTTCTTTATAAATGGGGCACTCGCTGGCCTTGCTGGGTATGTGGGGCTTCTCTGTTTATATGCGGGCCTTTCAACGGGACGAATGGGGGTTGTCTCACCTATAAGTTCTTTGAGCGTTTTGATACCACTGTTCTTCGCACTTGCAATAAAGGGAGATGAGCTTGCAACTCCAGTACTGATGGGAGTTATTGCAGCGGTTATTGGTGGATTTCTTGCAAGCGGTCCAGAGGTGACGCAAGGATTACCGATACGTCCCGTGCTTCTCGCTCTTGGTGCCGCACTTGGTTTCGGATCTTCACTTACATTTATGTCGATAGGTTCAGCAGATAGTTCACTTCTTACTATGACGACAATGCGATCGACGACATTTTTTATCAGCCTTGCATTCTTTGTTAAGTTAGGTAATTTTGGTGGCGCCCGCAAGAGAGATATACCGCTGATTGCTGGAATTGGAATAGCAGATTTCTCAGCAAATCTTCTATTAGGAATCGCCACAACAAAGGGGCTGGTCTCAATTGCAATGGTGCTTGGATCGCTATACCCGATTGCAACTGCAGTTCTTGCCTACATTTTTCTCCATGAGAGATTACATAAGGTTCAGTATGTAGGAATTCTCCTAGCCGTTACCGGTGTTGCCCTTATTTCTGCATTGCAATAGACGAGTACCTTCAACCATTTCATCTTGAACTATTTCAAAGGTATCTAGCAATGAATCTAGTTCTACGAAATTTCCGTCACCTTCAACTGGTGTAATAGAAAGATATAGTTTCTCGATTAAATTATCAGCAATTAGAGCGAGCAATAGAGAAGGTCCTGCTTCAACAACCAGATCACCGGTTAAGTCTTCCGCAATCTTTCGAACAATCTCACCCAAATTTTCGCCAACAAAAACTTGTTGCATCATCGGATGAGTTAGCGTGAGCGGGTTGGAGCTACGGGAAAGAATAAAGATTGGGACCTTTGCTAGGCGATAACTCTCTGCAGCCGCTGAATTCTTTCCAATTATGTAACCGCCAGCATTTCTGTGAAGTCGCAGAAATCTTTCACGATCCTCAGACGAAGATATGGGCGCCGACTTTCCGCCTAGGCTCGTTGCCTGATTGCGACCCATAACAAGGGTTGCAATTATCGCCATTTGCCTAGAATATCGCCGCATAAATGATTATTCACACCTTATTTTCAGCCTCTGAGCCTCGTATAAGTTGAGATAGTCACTCTTACTTGGCTAGCCTTGAACAATGACTCTTCGAGCCAGCGGGCGTTTCCTGCTGATATTCACCGCTTCTGCGTTGGTTATTGGCCTTGCTCCAGGGGCGCAAGCGGCTCCAACACTGGCTCAGATTCAAGCCCAGGTGAATGACTTGGAAGAGCAGGCCACCGCTGCGGCAGAGGGAGCACAAGAAGCTAAGGTCAAGTTGGCAACATTGCAGCGAAGTCTCAATGGCATTCAGGCGCAAGCGGCGATTCAGGGAAAGAATGTTGATTCAATCTCTCGAACGCTCGGAATAATCGCAGTTAATCAATACAAATCAGGTTCGCTTAGCCAAAGCCTGGAACTTCTCTTTTCAAGTGATCCGACGCTCTATCTTTCATCGGCAGGATCTCTTGAGTCAATTACGCGGCAGAAATCTATTCAGCTAAAGAAGTATCAATCAGCTACTCAGAAATTGAATGCAACAACTCTTACTGTGGAAGATCGATTGGCGCAGGTAAAGGCTTTGCAGAAAAAGTTTGCACAGCAAAGCGCGGTTGCGCAAGAAAAGCTTAAGAAGGCTGAAGCCATTCTGGCGCGCTTAAAGAAAGAAGACCGCGATCGATTGGCACAGCTTGCTCAAGAGCAAGAAGATTCCGATCAGGCGAATTCTTTGGCGCAGGCCAAATCTTTAAGCGGTGTCTCAGGACGTGGCGGATTAGCAATTAAATTTGCATTCAAACAAATCGGTGATCGATACGTATTTGGCGCTGATGGAATGGTTTATTGGGATTGCTCTGGTTTGACGATGCGAGCTTTCCAAACAGCGGGTGTAAATCTCCCACATTCTTCCGCCGCTCAATCTCGTATGGGTAAATCTATTGCTTTTAATAAGAAGCAACCCGGCGATCTTCTCTTCTTTGGTCGTCCTATTTCGCATGTTGGCATTTATATCGGGGGAGGCAAGATGGTGCACGCGCCACGTTCGGGCTCGCGCGTCAAGATTGCTAGCACCAACATGGGTTCCAAGCGTTTGGTTGCGGTACGTCGCTTCTAATGAATGAGAAGAAGAGCAAAAAAGTATTATGCATAACAAATGATTTCGGTCCGCGCGCGGGCGGAATCGAAACATTCGTTATAGGTCTGATTGAACGAATGCCCGTGGGTACGGTAATTGTTTATACCTCAGCACAAGACGACAGCGAAGAATATGATCAAAGATGGCTTCTCGACCATGGTGTTGAGGTGATTCGAGATAAAACCAAAGTTCTTCTTCCCACGCCACGAGTAAGCCGTGCAGTTCGTGCGTTGGTTACCCAACGTTCAATCACGAAGGTATTTTTTGGCGCTGCTGCACCGCTCGGCCTTCTATCTCATGGCTTACGTAAGAGTGGTGTCGAGCGTATCGTCGCACTTACCCATGGGCATGAAGTCTGGTGGTCAAAATTGTGGCCATTTGCGTGGGCGATGAGACGGATTGGCCAAGGAGTAGACGTTCTTACTTATCTGGGAAGCTTCACTCAACAAGCAATTTCACAATCACTTACCTCAGATGCTAAAAAGGCAATGGTGCGTATCGCACCCGGTATCGACACCTCGCATTTCGCCCCAGTCTCAGATTCGCACTTACTTAAATCAGAACTTGGTCTGGCTGAGAAGCGAGTAATTGTAAGTGTCGGAAGATTGGTGCATCGCAAAGGGCAGGACACTTTGGTTGAGTCGCTGCCAGAAATCCTTAAAACTCATTCTGACGCGCATCTACTTTTTGTTGGCGTAGGCCCGCATCTTCAATACATTCATAAGCGAGCAGTTCAATTGGGTGTTCTCGAACACGTTTCATTTGTTGGCAGAGTTCCATATCCAGAGCTGCCGCGATTTATTTGCGTCGGAGAAATTTTTGCAATGCCGAGCAGATCACGTTTAGCAGGTCTGGAAGTTGAAGGTTTAGGTATTGTCTATTTGGAAGCAAGCGCATGCGGACTGCCCGTAGTTGGAGGCCTATCGGGCGGCGCGCCTGATGCGCTTCTAGAAGGCGAGACTGGTTTCGCAGTTGATGGCCTCAATCCACACGAGGTTGCGACCGCGATTTCTAATTTGTTATCCGATGAAAACCGCGCAAAGGCGATGGGAGCCCGCGGGCGCCAATGGATTATTGATGAATGGGAATGGCGTCACTGGTCGAAGGCATTTAACGAACTTCTTTATTGATTCTTGAGAAAAGTAATTGCAGCCACTCGATTTCTGACACCTAGTTTGCGATAAATTGAGGTTAATTGAGTCTTGATTGTTGCTTCTGAGTTATGTCTGCTCCGCGCTATTTCTGCCGTTGTGGCTCCGGTTGAAATTAACTGCAGAATTTCCATCTCTGCCTTAGTTAATTTTCTGATGGAGCTATTTCGAATATTTTGCCCAGTGGCTGAATGAGAAGTTTGCGCACATATTGGTGCAAGCGTTTCTAGGGGCGCTATCAGAGGATCCGAATCGTTAAGGTCGTAGATGTCATCTCGAACCCGGACGGTCAGGTCAGAGATCTCAAGACGAAATTTACGGAAGAAATCGCGCGCATTTATGGATAAGCCAGCAGAGTTCAAGATTGCATCAACAGAAGAAGAGATCGAGATTAACTCTTGGTGCACCTCGTCATGGAGAAGCTTTGCCAGCGCAATCGTAGAATCGGCTGACTCATCCAAGAGCTACTCCTTTGAATAAATTGAATTAATTACATCTGCATACTGTGTCGCGACGATATGTCGCTTTACAGAAAGCTTTGCAGTTAATTGGCCACCAGCGATCGTGAAATCATCTGGAAGAATTGCAAACTTGCGAATTGATTCCGCTTTAGAAACGGCCTTATTGGCTTCATCTACAGCTGTTTGAATAACTGCAATTAAATCTGGGTCATTGACCAATGTCGCTACCGTTGCCCCAGTCTTATGGTTGGCAGCTATCCACCCCTTCAACATATCGACATCAATTGTGATGAGTGCGCCGATGAAAGGTTGGTTATCTCCAACAACCATGCACTGACTTACCAATGGATGAGCGCGGAGGCGATCTTCTAAGACCGCTGGTGCGACATTCTTACCGCCTGCTGTAACGATGAGTTCTTTCTTTCGACCGGTAATGTAAAGGAATCCCTCGTCATCTAGTCGACCTAAATCGCCCGACTTAAACCACTCTCCATCAAATACCTCTTGGTTAGCAGCATCATTTTGCCAATAACCTCGCATCACAATCGCACCAGAGATAAGAACTTCCCCATCTTCAGCAATTTTTACCGATGTTCCAGGGATTGGTCTGCCAACAGAACCAACGCGAAGCGCTGTACTTAAATTAAGAGTTGCACCAGCTGTGGTTTCAGTTAATCCATATCCTTCGAGAATAGTTATGCCAGCACCGCGATAGAAGTGACCCAAGCGCGCACCCAATGGAGCTCCACCCGAAATCGCAGCTTCAACACGACCACCAAGGCCATGACGAATCTTTGAATATACGAGGGCGTCAAAGAGTTTATGTCTAATTGCAAGACCGGGCTTGAATTTGCGGGCATCAAGGTTCTCGCTATATGCGATTGCAACCTCAGCCGCTTTGCGAAATATCTTTCCTTTGCCTGCTGCCTCAGCTTTCGCCTCTGCTCCGTTATAAACCTTTTCAAAAATACGGGGAACGGCGAGTACGAAGGTTGGTCTAAATGAGGCGAGATCGAACGGCAAACGACCTGCAGGATCACTGCAGTGAGCCAAGTGAAGTCCTGCAGTAATCGAACCAATCTGAACCATGCGACCAAAAACGTGTGCAACAGGAAGGAAGAGAAGTGTCGATCCGCCTTCCTTTAAGAAGAGATCGCTCGCACCTTGTACAACATTTCCACACTCTGAAAGGAAGTTTCCATGAGTGAGTTGAACTCCCTTAGGGCGTCCTGTTGTTCCAGATGTGTAAATAAGAGTTGCTAGCGTGTCAGGAGTGAGAGCTTGACGACGATGATCGATCTCTGCATCAGAAATATGTTCTCCAGATCGACGAAGAACTTCAAGAACATCATCTGTCATTGTCCAAATATGACGAGTGTGTGGGGGAATCACAGGAGCAACAAGTTCGCGATGCGCGGGTGTCTCAACAATAAGTGCTACAGCGCCTGAATCGTTAAGAATCCAATCAACTTGTTCCGCCGAGGATGTTTCATAAATAGGAACAACAATTCCTCCGGCGTACCAGGTGGCAAAATCAAGAACTGTCCATTCGTATCGAGTGCGAGCCATGATTGCTACTCGATCACCGATATGGATACCAGCTGCAATCAAACCCTTTGCGGCAGCACGAACATCATTTTCAACTTCGCGCGCCGTGAGAGCTTGCCAACCATCGCCCAAAGGACGAGACATTGTGATGCGCTCAGGCTCGAACCAAGCGCGCTCAGCGATTAAGTTGGTGAGATTTCCTTCGGTAGCAGCAGGAACTAATGGCTGGATAGTGACTTCATTCATGGTGCTAACGCTATCGGGGAGAGGTAGAAAAAGGGAAGAGTTGATAACCTTCTCGCATGTCTGAATCAAGCACATCCTCCGTAGTCATCGATGGACCAATTGCAGAGGTTGCTGCCCTCCTTATCGATGTAGCGGGTTATCCAAAATGGCTCTCCTCCGTCAAGAAAGTCGATGTGGCTGAGAGCGACAGCGAAGGACGCGCTTCAAAGGCGACCCTGGCGATCGAAGCTGGAGTAATGAAGGACCGTGCAACGTTGGTCTATGACTACAGCGCCGCTCCTGCCGAAATTTCATTCTCACTCGAGGAGGCAGATTTAATGACCACCATGGATGGCAAATACACACTTAAAGCATTGGATGATGATTCAACTCAGGTCACCTATGAACTGGGTGTCGAACTATCGATGCCCGTACCACGCATGATGATTGCAAAGACTGAGAAGACAACGATTGATGCAGCCCTTAAAGAGTTAGCCGCGCAGTTCGAGTAATGTCATACACAATTGGCATCGATGTCGGTGGAACAAAAGTTCTCGGCGGCGTCGTCGATGAAAACGGCAAAGTATTAAAGACCTCGCGTCGAGATACTCCACGCGAAGGCGGCCGGATCCTTACCGAGACAATTGCCGCAGTAGCTCTCGAACTAACTTCTGAATTTACAGTTTCCGCAGTTGGAATTTCAGCAGCAGGGTTTGTCTCATCAGATCGAAAGACGATTCTTGCAACTCCAAATATTGCTGGATGGAATGGTGTTCAGCTAGATGCCGAACTCACATCTCTGATCAACTTGCCCGTCTTTTTAGAAAATGATGCAAATTCTGCAGCTTGGGGTGAAAGAACTTTCGGCGCTGGTAAAGGCAAGATGAACATGCTGATGGTGACAGTTGGTACCGGTGTCGGTGGCGGAATTATTGTTAACGGTGAATTACTTCGTGGGGCCTTTGGAATTGCTGCAGAAATTGGTCACTTGCGAGTTCTGCCAGAAGGACATCTCTGCGGTTGCGGAGCTCGTGGTTGTTTCGAACAATATGCATCGGGCAATGCTCTACTGCGTCACGCAAGAGAAGCGATTGCAGCATCACCGGATTTGGCTCGCAATTTACTTGCTCGTGGAGATGGAACGGTTGCCGGGCTTACCGGTAAAGCCATTACCGAAGCTGCCCGCGAGGGAGATCACGTCGCACTTGCTGCGTTTAATACAACAGCTCAATGGCTTGGAGCCGGAATTGCTTCGCTGTCGGTGATTTTGGATCCCGAGTGCGTCGTAATAGGCGGGGGAGTCGTTGATGCTGGCGAGATACTCCTTGAGCCCACTAGAGCAGCAATGCAACGCAATATGCCATTTGCTGGCAAGCATCCGTACCCTGAAATTATCTCTGCAACTCTTGGCAATGAAGCAGGCCTAGTAGGCGTTGCAAATTTAGCCCGTTTTCAGTAACTATTCTTGCGGGTATTTAACCCCGACTTGGGCGCGCACTACATCCATAATCCGCATTAATTCAAGTGTTGTCTCATGCTTCATAATTGGCGATTCAATTTCGCCTGCGCGCACTATTCGTGCAAACTCAGCAGCTTCTTCGCGAAGACCATGACCCTTGTATTCATTCGGATATTCCGTCGTAACGCCGTCACGAGTAATGACTCGGAACGAAGTTGGGGCATAGAACGAGGCATCGACTTCGATTCGCGCTTTATCGCCTGCAATGACTGCGGTGATGCTAGTCCGCGCTGCCATAGTGCAAGATAGAAGCGCGTGGGCGCCATTTGAATACTTGAGTGTCATCGAAGTCTGTAAATCAACATCTTGATCAGTAAGGGTTGCAACGGCTGTTATGGATTCTGGATAGCCAAGAATGAGATGGGCGATGGTTAGCGAGTAGATCCCAAGGTCTAGAAGTGCGCCGCCACCGAGCTCGGGCTCCCATAGACGTAGAGCTCGTTCAGGCGGAAGGTACTGGCCGTGATCTGCAATGACGCTATGAATCCGACCTAATTCTCCGGATTGAACAATTTCTTGAATCTTCTGGATATGTGGCAGAAATCGAGTCCACATTGCTTCCATCAATGGAATTTTATGTTCTCGTGAGTATTCAATAAGAGTTCGCGCTTGCTCTTCGTTAATTGTAAATGCCTTTTCGCATAAGACGGGCTTACCGGCTTGCAATGCAAGCATCGCGTTAGCTGCGTGCATTGGATGTGGAGTTGCAACATAGATTGCATCAACATCTGCATTCACCAACTCTTCATAACTCCCAAATGATGCACAACCTGGAAATTGAGAGGCAAAATCGTCAGCCGCTGATTTTGTTCGTGATCCAACTGCGGCAACAGTGTGGTTTTCTAGATTGGATAAATCCAGCGCAAACTTTTTTGCAATTCCACCAGATCCCAATATGCCCCATCGAAATTCGCTCACACCACAGCTCCATCTCCGTCATTGCGATTTGGTTTGTTCCACCATCGACTAATTGATTTGAGTATATGCGTGAATGTCCCATGTATTCCACGGCGCACAACGGGTGGCTGATAAATTTCTGAATTTTCACTGCGAGCAAAGTCTTCAAGTTCATCTAAATATGTTCTCGGAGAGGATTGATCTAGATTCAAACCTGCAACGAGTGACTCAAATTCTGAATTGATGAGATCCATCTCATCATCATTCTCACTCTGCTCGCCCGGCTTCATGCTTAATACTTTCATATGGAGGTCAAGATTGCCTCATATATCTTGAAATATTCGCGCAAGAGCCAATGGTGTAATAGATTATCGCCATGAACAATTTGCCTTACGGCACCTTGCGCGCGTTTCTAACGCCATTTCTTATGATTCTCTTTCGCCCAAAGGTAAAGGGACTCCGAAATGTTCCGGTAACTGGCCCCGTAATAATTGCTTCAAATCATCTCTCTTTTAGTGATTCAATTTTTATGCCACTTGTCGTTCCTCGTAAAGTCACATTTTTAGCAAAGAGTGAATATTTCACAAGCCCTGGAGCTAAAGGACTTCTCAAGAAACTCACCTTTATTGCTCTCGGACAAGTTCCAGTCGATCGCTCTGGCGGACGCCGAAGTGAAGCAGCATTGATCACTGGCCTACAAGTCCTCGCTGAGGGTAACTGTCTTGGTATTTATCCAGAGGGAACTCGATCCCCAGATGGACGCCTATATAAGGCGCGTACGGGTATAGCTCGTCTAGCAATCGAATCCGGTGCGCCAGTAATTCCTGTTGCTATGTTTAACACTGACAAGATCCAGCCATCTGGAACAGTAATTCCTAAGGTGAAGAGAGTTGCAATGACTTTCGGAGAGCCGATGTATTTCGAAGGCGATTCGAGCAACGCTCTATATCTACGTGAATGTGCTGATGCAATTATGAAACGAATCCAGCAGATGTCAGGTCAAGAATACGTAGATACATATGCCGTTAAAGGCGCAAAACCTGCTACAGCTGAAGAAAATTAATTCTCGAGCTTTAGCCTTCCATCAAGATAGTTGCAGGCATGACATTCGCTGCCTTGATCCGGAATATCTCCATCAATAACTGAAATGAATTCTTCGAGCAATGCGCTGAGTCGTTCAGGGTTGCGGGCGACAGGAATATAGAGCTGATTAACTCCGAAACCCATCTCATTAGATGCGAATTCATTTGGTCGAGTCTGAGCTACTCCGCCTAATTTCCAAACAAGTAAGCCCATTGTTTGAACTTCAAAAGCTTTGCCGCTCAATGGGTTCTCGAGGGTATAGGCATAAGCCTCTAATTGGGGTGCGTAGAAATCTCCGCTGTCGCGATCTGAATCAGATACTTTGCAATCGATTATTCCTACTGAGCCATCGTCGTAATGTCCAAGTAGGTCATATATTCCTCGAAGCTTCCATTGGCTCTCAACTCCATTGATGAGAATGTTTTTGCTCTTAACCCATTGACCCCACTGTTTTACAGTTCCAGCAGGTAGTGATGGATCGAGTGCCGGCATTGGGGCGCGACGGAAGTACTCTTCTTGAAAAGTAGATAGAGACTTAACAAGTGGAAAATCTTTCTTGAGTTCAAATGAGAACCAGTACTTAATCCAGATACATCGCTTGCATGTTGAAAACCCGAAGGTGAGATCTGATGGGGCGATAAATTCACGTGCAGGGGCAGCTGGTTTCTTCATAGTCGTATTGTGCCGTCAGCTACCGACAACAGCGGATATAAGAACTGCAACACCCAGAACAATCATTATGGTTCCACCAAATGCACGAAGTCGCTCGAGTCGATTGCTGCTTGAGGCGAGCCAAGTTCGGGCAGTTCCTGCCAATAGGCCCCACATGCCATCAGAGAGAAATGCCAATACACAGAAGGTCAATCCTAAAAAGAGCAGCTGTCGAGTAACAGCATCACCATTGATATCCACAAATTGGGGCAAGACTGCAGCAAAGAAAACAATCGCCTTAGGGTTAAGAACTCCAACCCAGAAACCGTCTCGAATGGAAGCTAGTGGAGATGGACCGACTGGGCCTTGGTTGGTCATATCTGATGCGTGAATCGCACGCTTACGAATTGCGTCGATACCTAGATAAATTAAATAGAGACCGCCGCCCCATTGAACTGCAACATATGCCAGATGGTATTTCTGCAAAATCGGTCCGATACCAAGTGCTACAAGTGAAGAGAGAACAAAAGAGCCACTTACATTTCCGAGAACTGTCAGGACAGCTGTTGCTCGCCCCCATGCAATTGCGCGTGCAATAACGAAGAGAACGCTAGGCCCTGGAGCGAGGATAATAATCATCGCTGCGATCAGGTATTCCGGATATCTAGTTGGAATCACCTGCAGAGCCTAGCGTTCTCTACTGTTACTTGAACTTATTTAATTACGTGGCTACGCACGCATTTTCGATACAGCATGGAGAATCTGGTATCCAAGAACAGCAACCAGGGTTGCATTAACGATTCCAGTAAATGTGTACTGGCCGCGAGTCCATGAGATATCAGAGATGCCGATAATGATTGCTGAAGCAGCAACAATGAGGTTACTCGTATTTGAGAAATCAACCTTTGATTCAATCCAAATGCGAGCACCGAGGATTCCGATCATGCCAAAGAGTGCAACCGAAACTCCTCCTAAAGCTCCAACAGGTGTTGCTGAAAGTACAGCACCAAATTTAGGAGATAGGCCGAGTAGAATTGCACCTGCACCAGCAATCCAATATGCGGCTGTTGAATAAACTCGAGTAGCAGCCATTACGCCAATATTCTCTGCGTAAGTTGTAGTACCAGAGCCGCCACCAATACCGGCAAGTGTTGTCGCAACACCATCAGCAAAGAGAGCATTTCCCATTTGATCATCTAGATCCTTGCCAGTCATAGTTGCAACAGCTTTTACATGTCCGACATTCTCAGCGATAAGAACTAGAACAACTGGGAGGAAGAGAATCATGATATTCATTTTGAATGTTGGAGTCTCGAATGCGGGAATTGCAAACCAAGCCGCCGCCTTAATTCCAGATGTATCTACATTTCCCTGAATTAGTGCAACCGCATATCCAATTACGATTCCTGCGAAGATACTGATTCGACCAAGGAATCCACGGGAGATTGCGCTAATTAGTGCGATAGATCCAAGTGTGATGATTCCAAGTAGTGGGTCCTTAACAAAATTGCCCTTGGCAGCGCCAGCTAAGTTGAAGCCGATGACCATAACAATTGTTCCAGTAACAACTGGTGGCAAAATCGCATTGATCCATTTGATGCCCGCTGCTTTTACGGCGAGTCCAACGAGAGCTAGAACGAGACCAGTGAAGACAATTCCTCCGAGAGCTCCTGCCATTCCTGCCGACTTATCGGCCATAGCTGCACCGATTGGGCCAAGGAATGCGAAAGATGATCCGAGGTAGCTTGGAACTCGATTGCCAGTGATAAGCAAGAAGAGGATTGTTCCGATACCTGAGAAGAAGAGGGTTGTGGTTGGCGGGAAGCCAGTAATGATGGGGACGAGGAAGGTCGCGCCGAACATTGCCGCGATATGTTGAAGACCAACGCCCATTGTGCGGGGCCAGGTGAGGCGCTCATCGGTTGATACGACATCGCCAGCGGCGATTGATTTGCCATTTCCATGGAGCTTCCAGCTAAGTGACATTTGGAACCTTTCGTTAGTGGAGATCCACAGGCGAAGGGGCGCCCGTAAAGCCCCAGGGACTTACTGGGATGTGCTTTATAAGGTTACGTTCCTGTGTCCTTTGCCACAGCGCAGGCGCGCCGTGTCGCTTTTGCCTTTTCTGCCTATATCCGATTAACTATCGCCTAGATATATCGAATCGATATATTAACCGCTATAAATTTAGAATCGAGCCTAGAAATGCGATCACGCGTTGAATCCCTGGAGTTTGCACTCCTTGGGCTCTTGGCGCAGGGACCGCTTCATGGCTATGAGCTTCGTAAGCGAATGGTGACCATCTTTGGTCCATTTAAAGCAATCTCATTCTCGGTTCTATACCCGCAACTTCGCCGCATGTTGCTTGCTGGATCTATCCAGGAAGAAGCTGTCGAGCGGGGGAGCAAGCGTCCGAGAATTGTTTATGCCATCACCAATGAAGGAATGGCAAGGTTTGAGGCGCTCACCGAATCTGTAAGTGCGGATGCTTGGGAAGATGAAGGATTTGAAATTCGTTTCGCTTTCTTTAGCCCAACTCCAACAAAGAGCAGAGTTCGGATACTTGAGGGACGGCTACGTCGACTTCAGGAGAAGGCAGAAATCCTTCGCGATGAAGTAGAGAAGTCTCCAATTGGAATCGATAAGTACCTTCAAGAGTGGCGCCGCCATTCGCTTGACTCTGCAGATCGCGAAATTGCGTGGTTGCAGGAAATGATTACGACCGAGAGGAAATCTAAGTGAAGATCACAACAGGAGCTGGCGATATACGTGTTGCCATCGTCGGCGTAGGAAACTGCGCAAACTCACTCGTACAGGGTGTTACATATTATAAGGATGCTGCGCTGGATCAGGAGATTCCTGGTCTTATGCATGCTGTCGTTGGTGGATACCACATCAGCAATGTTAAATTCGTAGCAGCATTCGATGTTGACTCAAAGAAGGTCGGACTCGATCTTGCAGAAGCAATTTGGGCATCAGAGAACAACACAATTAAGTTCTCAGATGTTGCAACAACTGGCGTTGAAGTACTTCGTGGAAAGACTCTTGATGGCCTTGGTCGCTATTATAAAGAGACAATTACAGAATCAACAGCCCCAGAGGTAGATGTAGTTGCAGCTCTTAAGGAAGAGAAGGTCGATGTTCTTATTTGCTACCTTCCTGTTGGATCAGAGGCAGCAGCGAAGTTCTATGCAGAGTGTGCAATTGCAGCAGGTTGCGCATTTGTAAATGCCCTTCCAGTCTTCATCGCTTCAGACCCAGTCTGGGCAAAGAAGTTTGAAGATGCCGGACTTCCTATTGTTGGCGATGACATCAAGTCACAGGTTGGCGCAACGATTACTCACCGAATCATGGCTAAGTTGTTCCAGGATCGTGGCGTTCACTTAGATCGCACCTACCAGCTCAATGTTGGTGGAAACATGGACTTTAAGAACATGCTCGAAAGAGATCGTCTTGAGTCAAAGAAGATTTCAAAGACAAACTCTGTGACTTCACAGCTCGACCACGACATGGGTGCTAAGAATGTTCACATCGGTCCTTCTGATTACATTCCATGGCTAGACGATCGCAAGTGGGCATATGTTCGCCTTGAGGGTCGCGCTTTCGGTGACGTGCCTTTGAA
>CAFBLZ010000012.1_pt1 | contig 15391 bp, 12 predicted proteins | sample 7268341 | NCBI WGS metagenome assembly CAFBLZ01 (sample SAMEA6814048, study PRJEB35770) | freshwater metagenome | biome: Freshwater; feature: Freshwater reservoir; material: water | place: Czech Republic | collected 2017-05-23 | depth 30m m
AAAGAAGGCTGCTCCAAAGCGCCGCAAGAAGGCTGCTGCAAAGCCAGCTGCAAAGAAGGCTGCTCCAAAGCGCCGCAAGAAGGCTGCTGCAAAGCCAGCTGCTAAGAAGGCTGCTCCAAAGCGCAAGAAGGCAGCTGCTAAGCCAGCTGCAAAGAAGGCTGCTCCAAAGCGTCGCAAGAAGGCTGCAAAGAAGTAATTCATTACTTATAAAAAACCCCGCCACTTTATGTGGCGGGGTTTTTTATTGTAGAAAATTTCTCTAAATTGATAACCTATTTCAAATCGCGATCGACTGTGAATTAGTCTTTTTCAATATCTTTAATGCGAGTTGCAACTCGGTCGAAGATCTCAGCAAGGACCTTCTGGTCATTCTTATCTAAGACATCCAAAAAGCGGTGTCGCACACTACTTACGTGGTCTGGGGCAGCGGCCACAATTGCCTTCCAACCCTTAGGCGTCATGATGGCAAAGAAGCCTCTTTTATCTTCCGGACAGGCCTCACGTCGGACCCAGCCAGCTTTTTCCATCACCTTAATTCGGTGTGATAACCGAGAACGAGAAATCATGGCGACATCGGCAAGTTCGGACATACGCATCGTGCGATCTGGGGCGTCACTGAGCTGTGCCAAAACTTCGTAATCAGCCATAGAGAGATCATGACCGGCAAGGTCCTCATCGAGGGCATCGAGCAAACGTCGGCTCGCAATAATGTATTGGCGCCAGGCCTTCATTTCAGATGGATTGAGCCACTTGGGTGCGGTAGCGCTTTTCTCTGACATGGAAGTAATGATACGACAATAGTTAAAGTTTCAACTATCTCGCTAAACTGTGCCTATCCAAATTAAGAGCGTTAGTAGCGAAAGTGAGTTTTGCGTGAAGCCTTCAGGCATCGATAAATCTTTTATGAATCCGGCAATCAGGCCGCAAGATGATCTCTTCCGTCACTTCGCGGGTACTTGGCTTGATACATACGAGATTCCTGCAGACCGCGCCAGTGATGGTGTAAGTCGCGCGCTCTATGACATCGCCGAAGTCCAGGTTCGAGAAATTATTGAGACAGCTCAAGGTTCTGATGAGGCTCAAAAAATTAGCGACCTCTTTAAATCTTTCATGGATACCGATGCCATTAAAGCTCGTGGAATGACTCCCCTGGCTGAAGATCTCGAAGCTGTTGATGCAATCACAGACCGCACCTCATTTATCGCAACGATGGCTCGCCTTGAAAAGCAAGGACTATCCGGAATATTTGGCGCCGGAATCTATGCCGATGCGATGGATTCTTCAATGAATATCTTCCATATCGCACAGGGCGGAATCTCCCTTCCTGATGAGGCCTACTATCGCGAAGAGCAGTATCAGCCAATCCGAGAAGCTTTTCTTGAGCATGTAAGAAAGATGGGAGAGCTGGCAGGAGTGCCGCTGATGGCTTCAGAAATTCTCGCACTTGAGACAGAGATTGCTACCCACCATTGGGATCAAGTAAAAGATCGAGATGCCACTCTTACCTACAACAGAACCACCCGCGCAGAACTTGAGGCGCTGGCTCCAAATCTGCTCTGGGATTTATGGGCAGAAAATTCAGAGATTCCAGCTATTGCCTTCGATGTTCTCAATATCCACGAACCCTCTTTCTTTGCTGGAATTTCTTCAATGCTTGCCGACTTTGATTCTCGTCGCGAAGTCTGGCTCTCATGGTTGAGGTGGAGTCTCATCTCTGGAAGTGCAGCATTTCTTACCGAGGAGATTGTTCAACAAAATTTCTCTTTCTACGGCACCACTCTTTCGGGCACACCTGAAATTCGCGAGCGCTGGAAGCGCGGAGTTTCGCTAGTACAAGGCTCGCTAGGTGAGGCAATTGGAAAGGTTTATGTAGGGCTATATTTTCCGGCTCAAGCAAAGAGCGAAATGCTCACACTTGTTGATTATTTAATTCAGGCTTTCGAGCTCAGCATTAAAGAACTTCCATGGCTTACTGATGTCACCAAAGCTAAGGCGCTAGAGAAGTTGCAGAAATTCACTCCCAAGATCGGCTACCCAGATAAATGGCGCGATTACTCGACTCTTGAAATCAAGGGTGATGACTTGATTGGCAACCTTCAACGAATCGCGGCTTTTGGCCATGCTTATGAAGTAGCAAAAATCGGCAAGCCGGTCGATCGCGACGAATGGCATATGACTCCACAAACAGTAAATGCCTATTACAGCCCGCTAATGAATGAAATCGTCTTTCCTGCCGCAATTCTGCAGGCGCCTTTCTTTAGCCTTGAAGTAGATATTGCTGCTAACTACGGCGGAATTGGCTCGGTCATCGGACATGAGATTGCACATGGTTTTGATGATCAAGGTTCTAAATACGATGGTGATGGAAATATGTTTGATTGGTGGTCACAAAGCGACCGTGAAGCATTTGAGGCGCTCGCAGCAAAGCTAATCGAGCAATTTGATGCTCTATCCCCAGCAGAAACCCCTGATACCCACGTCAATGGCGCATTTACGGTAGGAGAGAACATAGGAGACCTGTCAGGACTAGAAATCGCATATAAGGCCTACAAACTCGCTCTCAAGGGTCAGGATGCGCCTGTTATCGATGGATGGACTGGTGATCAAAGATTCTTCTTGTCATACGCACAAGCATGGCGTGGAAAGAATCGCCCCGAAGAAACTCGTCGCCGTATTGCTACTGACCCACATAGCCCTGATGAGTTCCGCTGCAATCAGATTGTTCGCAACTTGGCGCAGTTCCATAGCGCTTTCGACGTCAGTGAATCCGATCGGATGTGGCTGGCGCCATCGGAGCGAGTTCGAATCTGGTAGCCCGATAGTTTCGGTTACGATACGGCTATGAAAAAACGTACTCTTGCCCTCGTAGCAGTTGCTGGTCTCTCCTCATTAATTATTACTGGATGCGGAAAGAGCTCGGATGGCTCTAACAACACATCCGGCAACGAGACCAATTTGACTGAAAATGCTGAAGCTAGTGCAACAACAGATTTTGGTTCAAGCCTGAAAATCGGCACTAACGCAACCATCCTTCTTACTGCCCCTGCGGCATTTAAGCCAACAGTCTTCGCCTCAAATTACCTTCAAGGCTGGACAGCAAATAAAGTTGAAGTGACAATCACAAACAATGGTTCTGCTGCCCTTGAGACTTCATCGATCGCATTTGCATCAAAGTCTGGTGCCAATGTCTGCACAGATATTCTTGATGGCGATAACGGCATCAATGGCGCACCAACCAAATCACTTGCAGCTGGAGCTTCTGAGACATTTATTATCGGAGTTGGCTGTGATGCAAAAGCTGGAGATCCTCTAGAAATCACTGCAACAATTGGAAGCGATGTTGTATCAGTTAAAGGAAATCTCGCTTAACTTTCTTTAAAATAAAAATCGCCCTTCTCGTTGCGAGAGGGGCGATTTTTTATTATTTATCTCTATTTAATTCACTCCGGGAAGTGACAAGCAAGTGTGTGGTTTGGAGCAATTTGCACTGGCTCTGGAACCACTGAACGACATTTGTCCTGAACCTTCCAGCAGCGAGTATTAAAGACACATCCCGCTGGTGGGTTCATTGGACTTGGAAGATCGCCCTGCAACAAAATTCGCTCACGTGTTCGCTCAAGACGTGGATCAGGAATTGGAACTGCAGAGAGGAGAGCCTTTGTGTATGGATGGCGTGGTTTTGCGAAGAGTGACTCCGTTGGAGCGCTCTCCATTACCTTGCCGAGATACATGACAACGACGCGATCTGAGATGTGTTGAACCACAGAGAGATCGTGGGCAACAAAGAGATATGAGAGACCGAACTCTTGCTGTAAGTCATCAAGAAGATTTACTACTTGAGCTTGGATAGATACATCCAGCGCTGATACTGGCTCATCTGCAACGATTAACTTTGGACGAAGAGCAATTGCTCGGGCGATACCAATGCGCTGGCGCTGTCCGCCAGAGAACTCGTGTGGGAATCGATTGATGTGCTCAGGGTTAAGTCCGACTCGCTCCAGCAAGTCACGAACAGCGTTTTCGACGCCGCCAGCTGGCTTAATTCCATGAATATCGTAGGAAGCTCCAACAATGGTTCCAACTGTGTGGCGAGGATTAAGAGAAGCAAACGGATCTTGGAAGATCATCTGCATCTGCGAACGAAATGGCATCATCTGCTTACGTGAATAGTGAGAGATGTCTTCGCCTTGGAAAATGATTTTTCCATCTGTTGGCTCGTATAACTTCATAACGGTGCGTCCAGCGGTGGTCTTGCCACAACCTGACTCACCAACAAGTCCTACAGTCTCACCGACGCCGATTGAAAGTGAAACTCCATCTACAGCCTTAACAACGCCCTTGCGACGGCTAAATAGCCCACCAGATGTCGTTGGGAAGTGCTTCTTTAGATCATGTAATTCAAGAATGTTTTCAGCCATTACTTCGCTCCATTATCTTGATGTGCAAGGTTCTTTGCTGCGATGTCGATGACTTGCGCACCGGTGAGGTGGCAACGTGAATAGTGATCTGGAGCCTTCTCGAGAAGATCTGGATTAGATGCAATGCAGAGCCCGCCAGGAACATGTGAAATAAATTCGCAACGAGCAGCGAATGCGCATCCCTTTGGAACTGAGATAAGTGATGGCGGCTGACCTGGAATCGCTCTGAGGCGAGTTCCTTTGCCATGGTTATCTACACGTGGAATTGAGTTAAGAAGTCCGCGAGTGTATGGATGGGTTGAGTTATAGAAGATTTCATCGATTGCTGCGCTCTCGACAATGCGACCTGAATACATAACGCTTACGCGGTCTGCTACTTCAGCTACAACTCCCAAATCGTGAGTAATCAAAATAACCGCCATGTTAAATTCTTTCTGAAGATCAGCCAAGAGGCGAAGAATCTGAGATTGAACTGTTACATCGAGTGCGGTAGTTGGTTCATCTGCAATCAAGAGTGATGGGTTATTTACCAGAGCCATCGCAATCATCACACGTTGGCGCATTCCACCAGAGAATTGGTGCGGATATTCGTGCACTCGTTTAGCGGCATCAGGAATTCCAACGAGATCAAGCATCTCAACTGCTCGCTTGATTCCATCTTCCTTGCTTCCCTCGTTATAGAGAGCCCAGGCTTCAGCGATTTGATTGCCAATTGTGTAGAAAGGATGAAGTGCTGACATTGGATCTTGGAAGATCATTGACATTGCTTTTCCGCGGAGGCGGCGGACGGTCTCTGGCGCTGCTGAGAGAACATCAATAGGTCCTTCAGGCAGGTGAAGAATTGCTTCTCCAGAAATCTGCGTGCGGTGTGGGTTGTGAAGCCCCATCACAGCGAGATTTGCTACTGATTTACCAGAGCCGGATTCGCCAACGATTGCAAGAGTCTCACCAAGTGCAACCGAATAAGAGACGTTATTTGATGCAAGCACTGCGCCATCTTCAGTTGGAAAGGTGACGTGGAGGTTTTTAACTTCAAGGAAGGTGCTCATGCGTGGCGGACTCTCGGATCGATAAAGGCGTAGGTGATATCTACGATTAGGTTTGCAACAACTACAAAGGCGGAGGCAACGATTGTTGTTCCGACAATAATTGGTAGGTCATATGAGGATGTAACAGCGTTGATACTTATTCCGCCCAACCCATCCAGACCAAATACTTTCTCAGTAATAATGGCACCACCTAAGAGACCGGCAAAGTCGAGCCCGGCCATGGTTGCTAGTGGTGCTAGCGCCGCGCGAAGTGTGTGCTTACGGAGAATTATCTTTTCGCTCAAACCTTTAGCGCGTGCTGTGCGAATAAAGTCTTCTGTCATAGTTTCAATTACATTGGAGCGCGTAAATCGCGTGTAAGTAGCAGCATATGCAAATGCAAGAGTTGCTGCTGGCCAAATGAAAGTAGAGAGCCAACCCAACGGATCCGTAAACGGATTAGACCAATTTCCAATTTCGAGCGGATCCACCAAATTGAACTTCAAGATAATAAAGATAACAACGAGAACACCGGTAAGAAATGTTGGAAGTGATGTTCCGATAAGAACAAAAACTGTAGAGGCTTTATCGAATATTGAGCCCTTTTTGCGAGCAGCAAGAACTCCGAGGCTGACTCCTAAAGTCATCCAGAGAATAAAGGCGAGAACTGCAAGGCTGAGAGTTACTGGAAATGCCTTAGCGAGGATAGTTGTGACGCACTCGTGGCGAGAAAATGAATAACCAAATGCTGGCGCAGGGCAGTGAAGTGCTGCGGCGCCTTCTGCATAGTTGCGACCTGCAAAGAGGCCGTAAATAAAGTTCCACCATTGCTGTAGCACTGGCACATCAAGGCCGAGACGATGGCGGTTAGCCTCTACGAGAGCTGGTGTACATTGCTTAGAACAGACCAAACGTGCCGGGTCAACAGGCAAGAGGTCAAAGATAAAATAAACAGAGAGAGAAACTAGCAATAACAGCATGACTGTATACAAAAGTCGCTGCGATACATATTTAATCATTGCTGATAATTCTCCTCAAACGAAAGTCGTGTAAATCAATGATGCTGAACAGTTAAGTGTGGATGGCTACCGAAGTAACCATCCACACCTAACCATCATTTCAAGCTATACGTAAATTACTTCTTTACGTAGATCTGACCGAAGCCGAAGCTTCCCTGTGGCTCCCAGTAGTAGATACCACCGATCTTTGAGCCCCAAGTCTGCTGAGACTTTCCAAAGACTGTACGGATATACCAGTACTGGTCCATTCCGAACTGTGCAAGGCTGTGCCACATCTTCGCTTGCTTCTCACGATCAAGCTCGACGAGTGCCTTGTTCACATTACGAATGAAGCCCTTGTATTCGTTTGTAGTCTTATTCTGAGTGTAGTTACAGCAACCTTCACCCCAGAGCTCTGGAATAACTGTTGATGCATTTGCCCAGTCTGCGCCCCAACCACCAGACAAGATATCTGTCTGCTTCTTGTATGCAGTGAGGTTAGCGTTGTATGTACCAGCTGGCTTGTAAACAGTATTGACAACAATTCCTGCCTTTGCCAAAGCTGCTTCTACGAGTACTGCAGCCTTCTTGTTTCCAGCTGTATCAGCACGGTAGTAGATAACACCTTGTGACTTGTTAGTCGCACGGTTGTACGCAGTTGGACATGACTTCTTTGCCTGAGCAAGAAGTGTCTTTGCATACTCTGGGTTTCCATCAATCTTGTAGTTTGGATCATGGATATTGCCAGTTGTTGGCGCATAGTCCATACCTAGTACTGGCTTCACTGGGCTATCGCCTGGCTCGCCGTAGTAGACAACTCCACCTGAGAGATTGATAAGTGCTTGTGTATCGAATGCGAAGAAGATCGCCTTACGTACGAGCAAGCAGTCAAGGTGTCCCTTTGAAACGTTAGCTGCGAGGTATGAAGTATATGGATCGTAGTTATTCATACGGCGGTCAGCGTTTGCTGGATCAGAGAAGAACTTGATGTTGTTAGCTGGCTGCAATGCATCCAAGCTGATTGCATTTGGCTTTGAGTCATCAAGAACGATTTGGTCACGTACATCTTCGTTCAAGCCGAATGTAACTGTGATCTTATCTGGATATGGTGTGCGGATTGGGTCAGAAGACTTGTTCCACTTGTCGTTACGAACCATAACCAACTCATCGTTGATTGAGTACTTCTGGATCTTGTATGGACCAGATGACAAAGGCTTGAGGTCGTACTTATCGCCCGTATCAGCTGATGCCTTGATTGGACCAGTTGTTGGGTATGTCAAGAAGTAGTTGAAGTCAGGTACTGAACGCTTCAACTTAAATGTGATGGTGTCACCACTACATACGATTGCCTTATCAAAAAGATCTTGTCCAGTCTTCTTGTATGGGCCAGCGTATGCTCCTTCTGGAATATCGAGCCATGCAAGTGCATAAGCTGGACCTTCTGTGAAGACGTCAGTTGCAAATGCACGTGACCAGCCGTACTTGATATCAGCACAGGTGATAGCTGAGCCATCTTCCCATGTGATGCCCTTACGAAGTGTGTAGGTCCATGTCTTTGCCTTGTTGCTTGGTACGCCTGTGTTTGTTGCAAGGTCAGGTACTAGTGAAGAACCTGCTGCTCCTGCTACTGGGCGATACTGCACCAAAGTACGGTGGATGTAAGCACCGAAGAACGCGATATCGCGACCGGTGTACATGTTTGCTGGATCAAGAGCAGGGAACTGCTCTGAGTGTGTGAAGTACTGCAGCGTTCCACCTGTTACAGGTGTTTCGGTTGCAGCTGTAGATGGTGTAGCTCCGCCGCCAATAGCCACGCCTGCAGCAAAAGCTGCTGCGGTAGCTGTCGCGACGATGCGACGAATAATCAGTTTATTCACTGATTTTCCTCCTTGCTTGATGGGTGCTATCTCCGCGGCCGCGAACATAGGTAGTGCTCAACCTTTCGGTTGTTTCTCTCACGTTAAGAGAAATCTAATTTAGGCGCTCGAATTAACGATCCGCCTTTGGGTCAATTGCATCACGGATTGCATCACCCAAAAGGTTGAGTGAGAGAACAATCGCAATGAGATATCCAGAAGTGATTAATAGGTATGCAGGATCTGAACTCCAAGACTTTCGCGCATCGTCTAGCAGGAGACCAAATGAAATTGCTGGTGGCTGAACACCGATACCGAGATAGGCGAAAACAGCTTCTGCTGCAAGGTATCCAGGTAGGGCAAGTGAAAGGAAGATAATTGCAGTAGACCAAAGATTTGGGAGAAGTTCTTTAGTAATAATGCGGAAATTTGATGCGCCTTGTGCTTGTGCCGCCATTACAAAATCGCGTTCGCGAAGAGAGAGCGCTTGCGAGCGCACTAAACGAGCAAATCCCGGCCATCCAAAGAAGACTAAGAAGACTATGAGAACCAAGAGACGCGCATTGTTTCCTTGAGCGATTCCCCAGCCCTGAATACGCTCAACTGCAGGAAGAGAAAGAGCGATGATCATGAAAAATGATGGGAATGCAAAGAGGAAGTCTGAGTAGCGTCCGATAAGCGCATCAACTCTTCCGCGGAAATAACCAGCTGTGATTCCTAGGAGCATTCCAAGTCCGATTGAAGAAATGGTTGTGATAATTGCTACGGTAAATGAAATACGTGAACCGAAAAGAACATTTGCAAAAATATCTCGGCCATCTTCAGGCGTAACTCCAAACGGGTGCGCCCATGAGATTCCACCGGCAGTGCCAATCGGAAAGTTTGCTTTGAGCGGATCTAACTGATCGAGATAGAGATCGTATGGACCTACCTTAAATATTTGAACGATCAGCGGGGCCGCGTAAGCGGCGAGAATAAACCCAATTGAAATAATTCCTGCAATAACACCGGTGCGATTTTGCTTAAAACGATTCCAGGCAATTTGTTTTGGGGTGCGCTGTGCAACATCTACAGCTTCCTTCTCTTGCACAGTTGCATCAACCACAGAACAGATCTCCTTAAACGTGACGTGCTTACGCAAGCCACTTGCATTGGACATGACCATCACGGCGCCCCCTCATAGGTCGGAGTCCGACATATGAGAAAACTCGCTAGTAGAGCGCCAAGAGTAGTAAAAAGTGAACGGAAAGGGAACACCAAAAGTCTAATTTGTCAGAAATGGACTATTTGGGCCAGAGTCGCTGAGCCTGAATCGGCGACTCAGCTGCTTTGAATTAGGGCCAGCTTCTTCATCTTAAGGAAGAGCGGAATCGCTAAAAATGAGCCTACAAACATTGATCCGACCCAGAGGGTAGGTAAATCTGCCCCCAGCATCAGCCCTGTAATAGCTGGCCCGGCTACTCCCGAAACGCTCCACTGTAAAGACATCCAAGCATTGGCTCGTCCGCGAATGTGCTCTGGAGCCAGCTGATTGGCCAGGGTTGGAATAGTTGGGGCTTGAATCATCTCTCCTACTGCAAAAATAAATTGGCTAACACAGAGGGCGATGCCTGATGCAAAAAGTGGCAATAGTGGTGAGATTCCAACAAAGAGCCATGAGAGCGCCCAAATGAATCCGATTGTAATTAGCGCTGTGTATTTTGAATATTTCTCAATCACTCGCATTGTTAAAGGTTGCAGAGCAACAATTGCAAATGTGTTAACACCGAAAATCACACCCAGCCACTTTGGTGAAAGATCTAAAAATTGTGTCGCATAAATTGGGATACCGGCTTGAATCGCACCATATCCAAAAGTGAAGAGAATTATTCCGCCGGTACCGAGCAACATTAGCGGTTGAATTCTGATGAGATCTCGATAGCTGCCTTGTTTTGGTTCGTGTGCTTCAGGGATGTACTTATCAAGCCCTTCGCCATGCATTGTCAAAATAATTGCGAGATAGATAAAGAAGGTTGCAGAGTCAATCCAGTACATAATCTGAAAAGAGCGGAGCGAACCTTCCTGAATTATTAGTGATGAAATCAACCCGCCTAAGCCCAGTCCAAGATTGAGCAACATAAAGTTAAAGCCAAATATTTTTTGGCGGTGCTCAACTGGCGTAACGCGAGTTAAGACAACGCTCTGACTTGGCCAGATTGCCTGGGCCGCTACGTTGATTGCTGTCATCGAAAGAAAAGCATGAGCATGAGTTGTGATTAAGGAGAGCGAGAAGGTTGCAGCAGAGTTAAGTAAGAGACCGCAAATCATTACCTTTTTCGGACCAATGCGATCGACAAGTGCCCCCATAGGAGTACTGGCAACTATCGATACGAGCGCTCCCCATGCAAGCAAGAGGCCTCCGAAAGTATTGCTGAAACCGCGCATATCGTGGAGATAGACGAGCAAGAGCGAAAGCGTCATACCGCCACCGATTGCATTGAGGGCAATGCCGGTAACTATCTTGCGCGATTTTGGATTAAGGATTTCGCGGAAGTCTTTAAATAACATTTAATTCAAAAGTTCTGCTGCTTGATCAAGAATTTGATCGCGGTACTTAACCAGCAGCGAAATATGGCCGTGGCCAGGAACGAAATTAAGTTGTGCGCTAGAGATGTGCTTTTCGAGCCAGTAAGAATGCGCATGCGGAACCATCAAATCTTGGTCACCTTGCCAAATCAGCGCTGGTACAGAAATCGCTGAGAGTTCAAATCCCCAAGGCTGAACAAATGCAACGTCATCATCAATCCAGCCATCAAAGCTGACAGCTAAACCCTTGCGAAATGTTGATGCTAATTCGTCAGCAAAAGCGCCCTCTAGAACACCTTTATCTGCATCTCCGATTAAGCCTCCGAAAGATTCACGAATTTGATCGCCGGTGACATTCTTAAATGCGCCTGCATTGGTATCCATCCATGCAGAAATTGCTGACTCTCCCTTAAGAGCTTCACCAAACTCTTCTTCATTTTCGGGACCCATACCGGCGAGGAAATCTAAATCGTCAACACCATATGCACCGACACCAGCCAAAGTAATTACGCCATTATTTCCATCCATTTTGCTAGTGGCAAGTGCATGCGGACCGCCACCTGACCAACCTATAGAAATGAATTCGGTGATTCCAAAGCTATCTAACAATGCGCGAATGTCTTCGTTATTGCTGGCAACAGTGCGCCCTTCATTACGGTCACTAATTCCGTAGCCTGCGCGACTATAAGAGATTGCACGAATTCCTCGTGATGCTGCCGGCTCAAGCCATGATGCCCAAGTTGATGCGTGGCCAGGAGTTCCGTGATGAAAAATGATCGCCCTTGTTGATGAAATCCCGTTATCGAAATATTCGAGGAATCGATCATCGCTTAACTTGAGAGTAGGCATTCTAGAAGTGTAATGCTGATTCCATCTGCGTGTCATGACAATGGCGGGACTCTGCAAGAATAAGCACTATGACCTCCGGCTTTAGTTTTGAAATTAAGCATGCCTCTGAAAAGGGGCTTGCTCGCGTCGGAACAATTAAAACCCCCCATGGCGAAATTCAAACCCCCGCATTTATTCCAGTCGGTACCAAAGCAACAGTGAAATCAGTACTCCCTGGTGCGATGGAAGATCTAGGGGCGCAAGCACTTTTATCAAATGCTTACCACTTGTATCTACAGCCGGGTCCAGATGTTCTTGATGAAGCTGGTGGTCTTGGTTCATTTATGAATTGGGATAAACCAACATTTACAGATAGCGGTGGATTTCAAGTTCTTTCGCTGGGCGTAGGTTTTAAGAAAGTTCTTGCAATGGATGCACAAACTTTCCGATCTGATCAAGTAATTGCAGGCAATAAAGACCGCCTGGCACATGTCGATGATGAAGGCGTAACTTTTAAGTCGCATCTAGATGGCTCGATGCATAGATTCACTGCTGAAATCTCAATGCAGATTCAACATAAAATCGGCGCCGACATTATGTTTGCATTCGATGAGTGCACTACTTTGCACAACACTCGCCCCTATCAAGAGCTTGCAATTAAACGAACTCATGAATGGGCGATCAGATGTTTGGATGAACATAAACGCCTTACGGATGAACGTTCTAATAAGCCTTACCAAGCACTCTTTGGAGTAATCCAAGGCGCACAATATGAAGATCTTCGCAAGGATGCATCGGCCGATCTTGGATCGATGTCATCATCGGGAATTTCATTTGACGGTTTTGGAATTGGAGGTGCTCTCAATAAAGACACTCTTGGAACCATTGTTGGTTGGGTTAATTCAACTCTTCCCCAAGAAAAGCCAAAGCATTTACTTGGTATTGGTGCTCCAGAAGACCTATTTGTCGGAGTTGAAAACGGTGTAGATACTTTTGACTGTGTCTTAGCGTCTCGAATTGCTCGCACAAGTGCCGTCTATACGATGACGGGGCGCTTCAACGTTTCTAACGCAGGCTACATCCGTGACTTCAGCCCAATTGATGCAGAGTGCGATTGCTACACATGTACCAACTACACCCGTGCTTACCTATGCCACTTGTTCCGTGGCAAAGAGATGGTTGCGGCAACACTTGCCACGATTCATAATGAAAGATTTATTGTGCGCCTTGTCGATCAGATGCGCCAACATTTATTGGACGGCACGTTCTATGAATTTAAGGATGATTTCTTAGGGCGCTACAAGCATCGCAGCGGTCAATCTGCTAACTAGTGCGAGAGCTTAATTTCGTCAGCCTCGGAGCCAACGGGGTTCCAGCCACCTGGAATTAAATCATCCGCTTCATCAGGACCCCATGTGCCATCAAAGTATGGATGACAGCGCTCAGGGTTTTTTAGAATTTGATCAAGAATTGCCCATGAATGCAGAACTGCATCGATTCGAGTAAAGCGGAAGTGATCACCTAGCATGGCAGCACGAAGTAATCGCTCGTACGGACCTTGGCGATCACCAAACTCTGTAAAGAATTCAACTGAGAGGTCCACGGATTCTGAAACCAATTTAGTGCCGGGCTTCTTTGCTTGTAATGAGATATCTACTCCATCTTGAGCACCTAAGCGAAAGCGCACCTGATTTGATTCTGCTTTACCAAAGAGCGCACGTGGTGGCTGCTTGAATTCAACAATAACTTCAAGCACGGTCTCTGGCATCTTTTTGCCGGTGCGAAGATAAATTGGAACACCTGCCCAGCGCCAGTTATCAATAAAAATCTTCATTGCAACAAAAGTCTCGGTATCTGAATTCGCCGCGACGCCTTCTTCTTCTAGGTAGCCAACAAATTGGCCTCGTACAACATCGCTCTTCTTGATGTCGCGAATTGCAGAGAGAACTTTGATTTTCTCGTTCTGCATATCTTGAGATTCCATGCTGGTAGGTGGCTCCATTGTGAGCATCGTGAGTACCTGAAGTAAGTGGTTCTGTAATACATCTCGGGTAGCTCCAACGCCATCATAAAACTTTCCGCGGCCATCAATTCCAAAGGTCTCAGCCATCGTGATCTGGATGTTCGAGACATAATTTCGGTTCCAGACTGGCTCGAAGAGTGTGTTGGCAAAGCGGAAGACTAAGAGATCTTCAACAGCCTCTTTCCCGAGATAATGATCGATTCGGAATATCTGCTCTTCTGGCAATAACTTTTTGAGTTCGGAATCGAGCAATTTGGCAGATTCGAGATCGCGACCAAAAGGCTTTTCAACAACAACACGTGCTCGCTTCGTAATTCCCACCGCAGCGAGTGATTCTGTGATTGTTGCAAAGAACTCAGGAGCAATAGCTAAGTAAATTACCGGAAGCTTGTAACCAGAAATAGCCTCAGCCAGCTCTTTAAAAGTATCTGGGTTGTTGTAATCACCAACAATGAGCTTTACTTCATCACGAATCTTTGCGAGTACTTCTTCATCGGCCGCAGGCTTGCGCGCGCGAATAGCGGCTTCTACATTTTCGCGGAAAACTTCTTGAGTCCACTTTGAAGAGGCAACACCGATAATGGGCATATCTAACTCGTTTAACTCTTCTAAATCATAGAGAGCTGGAAATAGTTTTTTCTTCGCTAAATCCCCGGTTGCTCCAAATAGAACTAGTACATCAGCTTTATTCAATGACTATGCCTTTGGCTTCTCATTATGACCACCAAATTTATAGCGCATTGCGCTCAAGACTCGGTTGGCAAACTCATCATTATTTCTTGAAGCAAAACGTGAATAGAGGGAAGCCGATAGCACGTGTGCTGGAATTCCTGCTTCGATAGCAGCCTGTACAGTCCAGCGACCTTCACCGCTATCACTTACTTGTGATGAGTATTCAGTTAGTTCGTTAGATTCGTTAAGGGCCTGTGCTGTGAGATCGAGTAACCACGATGCAACAACGCTTCCACGTCGCCAGACTTCAGTGATTTCCGGAATATCAAGATTGTAGGCCGGCGTCATTTCATCGGCAGCTTCAAAGATTGCCAGACCTTCTGCAAATGCGGCCATCATTCCGTATTCAATTCCGTTGTGGATCATCTTTACGAAGTGCCCAGCACCAGTTGGTCCGCAGTGTAAGTATCCAAACTCTGCTTGTGATGGTTCTCCGGTGCGCCCGGGTGTTCGATCTGCGGCCTCTACTCCAGGAGAAAGTGCTTTGAAGATTGAATCAAGTGACTTAACAACTGCGTCATCGCCACCAATCATCAATGAATATCCGCGCTCGAGTCCATAGACCCCGCCAGATGTTCCTACATCTACAAAATTAATGTTCTTCGCTTTTAACAATTCGGCATTCTTCAAATCGTTCTTGTAATAACTATTTCCACCATCAATAACGGTGTCACCCGGAGATAAAACTTCAGCAAGTGCTGCAATTGTTGAATCTGTAACTGCTGCTGGAACCATCACCCACACTGTGCGAGGTGCGGTGAGTTTTGAAGCCAAGTCGGCTAGGTCGCTTGCGCCAATTGAACCTTCGGTTGCAAGTGCTTTTACTGATTCAGGAGAGAGGTCATAAACAACAGATGTGATGTTGTGGCGAGAAAGGCGACGAACAATATTTGCGCCCATACGACCAAGTCCGACCATACCAAAAGTGGTTGTGCTCATCTGT
>CAFBLZ010000013.1_pt1 | contig 14697 bp, 12 predicted proteins | sample 7268341 | NCBI WGS metagenome assembly CAFBLZ01 (sample SAMEA6814048, study PRJEB35770) | freshwater metagenome | biome: Freshwater; feature: Freshwater reservoir; material: water | place: Czech Republic | collected 2017-05-23 | depth 30m m
ATCTGCGCCATTCTTGGCGTTGTGGAACGCTCATCGATTTTTAAAGAAATTAAATGCCAGCCCCGTACTTACCGCTGGCGCCGCGCTCTTATACGCGCTATCTCCAATTTCAATCTCGGCAATCAATGGCGGGCATCTAGGTGTTGTTGCATTGATAATTCTCTTGCCTCAATTTCTTTCGGTCTTCGGCAGCTGGCGTGAAATCGAGAAGCGCTCCATTCGAAATCTTTTTGGTACGACTCTCTTTATCTGGGTTCTAGCAGCTTTCAATCCATCACTCTTGATTGTGCTGCTAATCGCCAGCCTTTACTTCATAGCTCTTGATTACATTTCAGTTCAAAAGAATTATCGTGACCCGGTTTTCATCTCTCGTTTTGCTAAGAGATCAATAGTTCTCCTTACGCCATTTTTGTTATCACTTCCAACTTCACTTATTTACTTCACTCATCCTTCAAGACTTTTACTTGAAATTGGCATCAATCAGCCTGGTGGTGGTGGCAACATTGCGCTACTGGCTAATCCAGGTGGAGCCGGTTCACTTCCTTGGTGGTCACTTAGCCCCATCACCTTCCTCTTAGTAATTGCCTATTTCTCTGATACCGGCGCTCGTAAATATGCAGAATACGGAGTGGTATTCCTATTTTCAGGCGCCCTTTTCGCATCACTACATATAAGTGGAAATGGCTCTACAAGCCGAGAGAATGTTTTTTCTGGCGCTTTGCTTTCGATTGCAACTTTATTAGCTGTTGTTGCGGCCGTAATAATGTTTAACGATGTCAGAGCACGACTCGAAAGTTCTCGCCTGAACTACAAACATTTTGCTCTCGCCTTAGTCGTCTTGGTGTCAATCACATATTCAGCGACATCATCCATCTGGGTATTTTCTGCAGGTGCGGCTTCACCAGTCCAGAGAAATTCAGAACAAGTTTTACCAGCGTTCTTGGCCGTTGAAAAAGATGCAAAAACATTAGTGATCCGTTCAGTAAAAGATGATCAACACACTTCTTTGGCGTATTACATAGCTCGCGGTGGTTCTATAACACTTGGACAACCGGATGTGGCACTTGAGAATAGTGATTTGATTACTCGCGCAGTTGAAGGTTTGATTGATAACACCGGAGTTGGCAGCTCAAAGGTATTTGCTGGATTCGGAATTAAATATATTTTCGTCAAGAACCCATCACATGAAGAACTTATTCAGACGATTGATGGACTTGGTGGTTTTAACCGCTCATCTGCAACTGAAGTTGGTACAGTCTGGAAAATTGCTCAACCAACTGGAAATGCAATTTTTGCTGACTTCAGCGGAAAGCAAACCATTTTAGAGACTGCACTCGGTGCAGTTACCGCCCCTGGTCCTGGACAAATTACTTTGACCGAAAATTACAGCCAATCGTGGCAAGCAATATCTCAAGGGGTTCGCTTGGAGAGATCGCAGAGTGAATTTGGATTGCCACAATTCAAAGTAGTTAAAGGTGGAGAAGTTGTATTCCTTCATGATGGAACGGTTCGCAGAGCCTGGCTATCTCTCTTCGTTATTACTCTCACAACTGTAATCATCATGGCACTACCTGCGGGGCGACGCCGGCGCGAAATGTCGGATCGAGAGGTCTCATGATGAAGCAACGCGGACTTCAACTAATCGCTGCAGTAGTAAGCGTTTTACTCTTCAGCAATTTCATCAGTTTTGCAGGTAAAGAAAGTAGATACTCTGAGAGTTATCCAGCAGTTGTTTGTCCGCCAAACCTTTCCGGCCAAACCTCTGCTATCTCACTTTCTTCAACTAAGACGCCGATTCGCAAGACCGGCATTTCAGCAATGAAATATAAAGAGTCCAAAACCCGCAGACTTGCCGGAACTAACCAGGCAACGGTAATTGATGCGCGTGCAGCAACTCCAATCTCTTGGCAAGCGAACAGCGGAATTTGGGCTGGTGCCAATACATGTATTGCCCCAGTAACTTCTCAATGGTTTGTAGGAGCAACAGCTGATGTGACGTCGAAGGGAACCCTTGCACTCGTAAATAGTGGTTTAGGTAAAGCACTTGTCGCTATTACCGTCTTCACTGAAAATGGTGTTCAGGCCGAGCAAGTGATTGCGGTCAAAGCAAATTCGTTTGTAACTCTTTCGCTCGCTTCTCTTGCACCGGGATCGAAAGCGATTGCAATTCATGTAACACCACAGACCGGTCGCGTTAACGCTTTCGTGACAGATGAGCGTGGCCGCGGACTGCGTGCCCTTGGTGGCGACACTATAAATTCTGTAGAAGATACGGCAAAGAATGTAATCATCCCTGCAATCCCTCAGCAAACAGGAAGGAAGAATTCTCTCCCACATACTTTAAGAGTTTTGATTCCCGGAGAAGTTGGTGCTCAAATCAACGTCGAAATAATCTCGACTGATGGAACCTTCTCGCCCGTTGGAATTGATGGTAGAAATATTCCTGCCGGAAAAGTGGTAGACATTCCTCTCAATGTCATCATGAAAACCGGAAAATTTGCCTTGCATATTTCATCTGATCGCCCGCTAGTTGCCTCAGTATTTACTAAGACAAATTCAGCGGGTAAAAGCGATTTCGTTTGGAGCACAGCTGTTCCCGCACTGGTAGAAAGTACTTATTCGGTGGCGGGCTTGGCCCCAACTTTAGTATTTACAGGTGATGTTATATCTGTTGATTTAGAACTCACTACGGCAAAGGGAAATCACCAAGCGGTTCAAATTCGCGGTAATGGAATTGCGACTTATGTAATCTCTGATCGAATTCGTGCGATTCGCGTTACTAAGACATCCCCAGCCACCTATGCAGCAGCGCTCATTAGCTCTAAGAGTGGTTATGGGTATGCACCGCTTCGCCCAGGTAGCGTTCTGACTCGCACATCAATACCTCGTTCAAATATTAGAGTGTTGATTCCGTAACTTTTATACCTTTAGCCACTAATGTTTCGCCTATGAGTTCATTGGCAGGTCGTACATGTTCGCGCGTAAGTTGCCGAGCTACTGCAACCATGACGTTGACATATATCTATGCCGAATCACGCGCCGTGCTTGGACCGATTGCAACTTTTTCAGAGCCACATGCATACGACTTATGCGAGCGACATGCTTCCCGTTTGACGGTTCCTAATGGCTGGAGCGTTGAACGCGAGCCGCTCAATAGCGTTGGCGTTGGTCCAAGCGAGGATGACTTAATGGCAATTGCGGATGCTGTACGAGAAGTTGCCCGATCTCATGAAGAAACGACATCACAAAATGCATCTATTCGAGGTGCTTCAAGTCAGGGAGCACAAGTTGGACGTCGAGGCCATCTACGCGCTGTTCCTTCATAATTTCTACCTAATCAAATAACAATCTTTACACCAATCTATATACGTCTAGGATGCAAGTATGAGCACTTCAATATTTAAGGCATATGACATTCGCGGGCTAGTAGATGGCGAACTCACTCCAGATTTTGCATTCGCCGTTGGTGGAGCCTTTGCCCGTTTCCTTAAAATTGAACGCGAACCAGGAACAGTTGTAATAGGTGAAGATATGCGTCCATCCTCTCCAGCACTTGCAGATGCCTTTAGCGCAGGTGTTACAGCGCATGGTTTAGATGTAATCCGCATAGGTTTAGCTTCGACAGATATGTTGTATTTCGCAGCCGGCAAGCTCAATCTTCCAGGCGCGATGTTTACAGCAAGTCACAATCCAGCGGCATATAACGGAATCAAGCTCTGTCTCAGCGGTGCTAGGCCTATCGGAAAAGAGTCTGGATTAGTAGCTATCGAGCGCTTTGTCGCAGAAGGCTCACCAATTCCGTTAAGCCAAGTTGGCGTAGAGCGAAATCAAGAGATGCTTGAAGAGTACGTGGATCACTTGCTCTCTTTAGTCGATTTAAGTGAAACCAGAAAGCTAAAAATAGTTATTGATGCTGGCAATGGAATGGCCGGACACACCGCTCCAGCTGTATTCAAGCGCCTAAATGCTGAAGTAATTGAGATGTATTACGAACTTGATGGGACCTTTCCAAATCACGAAGCCAACCCAATTGATCCTGAAAATTTGCGAGATCTACAAGATGCAGTCAAGAAACATAAGGCAGATATTGGTCTCGCCTTTGACGGCGATGCAGACCGCTGCTTCTTAGTCGACGAAAAAGGTAATTTAGTAAACCCATCTTCACTCACTTCATTGATTGCAACTCGAGAGCTTGCAAAATATCCGGCTTCAACAATTATTTATAATTTGATCTCTTCGAAGGCTGTTCGTGAAATTGTCGAGGAAAATGGCGGAACAGCTGTTCGCTCACGTGTAGGACACTCGTACATTAAAAAATTAATGGCAGACACTGGCGCAGTATTCGGTGGAGAGCATTCAGGTCACTTCTACTTCCGCGATTTTTGGAGAGCCGATTCCGGAATGCTTGCCGCCCTTCACGCAATTGCGGCACTAGGTGAGCAAGATATTCCGCTTTCAAAGCTGCTTGCACCTTTTAGTCGCTATATTTCTAGCGGAGAAATAAATTCAACTGTAAGTGATGCTCTTGCTGCGAGCAGGATCGTTGAAGAAATTTATGGGGCAATGCCTGGAGTCTCAATTGATCATTTTGATGGGCTAACAGTGGCGGGGGATACGTGGTGGTTTAATCTTCGTGCCTCAAATACAGAGCCACTTCTTCGGCTCAATGTTGAGGCCAACACAGCGGGCGAAATGGCAAAAGTCCGCGATGCCATACTGACCACAATCCGCGCTTGACCCTTAATTCTGCTAATCGTGGCTAGGACTAGTAATCTATCCCTATAGCCGATCAGCACAGTAGAGCCCTACGCCGAAGGTCAAGCGAACAATAGAAGTGCCCATCGTATGTGAGGGCCTATTAAGGGATTGAGGAATTTGAAATGACTGTAACAACTATTCCAAAGCACGATATTGCTGATGCATCTCTCGCTGAAGCAGGTCGCAAGCGCATCGAATGGGCAGAGCGCAACATGCCAGTGCTTGCACAAATTCGCGAGCGTTTTGAAAAGAGCAAGCCTTTTATTGGAGTTCGAATCTCAGCTTGTATGCACGTAACTACTGAGACAGCTAACTTGATGCGCGTTCTTAAGGCAGGAGGCGCCGAGATTGCACTTTGCGCTTCAAATCCACTTTCAACTCAGGATGACACAGCTGCTGCTCTCGTTCACGAATACGGAATCTCTGTTTTCGCTCGCAATGCTGTTGATCGCGATGGTTACTACGCACACATCAATGCATCATTAGATATCGAACCACATCAAGTTTTTGATGATGGTTGCGATCTTGTTAACACTCTCCACACGACTCGCCGTGAACTTCTTCCGAATATTGCTGGCGGATGCGAAGAGACAACAACTGGAGTTATCCGTCTCAACCAAATGGCTAAAGATGGTGCGCTGACTTTTCCAATGATTGCTGTCAATGACACTGATACAAAGCACATGTTTGATAACCGTTTCGGAACAGGTCAATCGACTCTCGATGCAGTTTTCCGTGCGACTAACTTCTTACTTGCAGGTCGCATTCTCGTTGTCGCAGGTTTTGGTTACTGCGGTAAGGGAGTTGCTGAGCGCGCAAAAGGCATGGGAGCAGATGTCATTGTTACTGAAATCGATCCAACTAAGGCACTCGATGCGATGATGCAGGGATACCGAGTAATGCCAATGACAGAGGCCGCAAAGGTGGGCGATGTCTTTATTACAGTTACCGGAAACCGTGACGTTCTTCGCGATGAGCATTTCGCAGTAATGAAGGATGGCGCAATTATGGCCAACTCAGGTCACTTCGATATTGAAATCGATGTTGCATGGCTTGAGCAGAATGCAAAGAGCAAGAATGCAAAGATGCGCCACCAGACGGATGAATATGTTTTAGCTGATGGCCGTCGCCTCCTTCTAATTGCAGAAGGCCGCCTAGTAAATCTTGGCGCTGCCGAAGGACATCCTGCATCTGTTATGGATATGTCTTTCTCGGATCAGGCACTCACCGCTGAATATCTTGTAAAGGAAGCAAAGAATCTCCCAGCAGGTGTTCATAATGTTCCTACATATATTGATAAGGAAGTCGCATCACTCAAACTTAAGTCAATGGGTGGCCACATCGATACCCTCACGACCGCCCAAGAGCTATATCTCAATTCTTGGGAGCACGGTTCATAAATGGCAAGAATTATGGTCGTCGATGACGACCAAGATCTTGCGGAGATGCTTGGAATTGTTCTTACGAGTTCAGGTTTCGATGTAGATCTCGTCAATCGTGGAGACGAGGCACTTGAGGCATTTAGAAATAATCCTCCAGACCTCGTTCTCCTCGATGTGATGTTGCCGGGCCTAGATGGAATTGAAGTTTGCACATTAATTCGCAAGGAATCGATGATTCCTATCGTCATGCTTAGCGCTAAAGGTGAAACTTTAGATGTTGTTCGCGGTCTTGAAGCCGGAGCAGATGATTACATGCAGAAGCCATTTAGAGATGAAGCAGAGCTAATTGCGCGTATTCGCAAAGAATTGCGTCGCACCAACTCTGATGTAACCGGTTCTCTGACAATTGGTGATTTAACAATTGATATTACAGCTCATGAAGTTCACCGCGGCACCAAGGTGATCACACTAACTCGTCTTGAGTTTGATCTTCTTGTAGCGCTCTCTAAAGATCCGGGCCGTGTATTTACACGCGATGCACTTTTAAGCGAAGTATGGGGCTATCGCCATTCAACTGATACAAGACTTGTAAATGTGCATGTTCAGCGCCTGCGCTCGAAGATTGAGCACGACCCAGAACACCCAGAGATCGTGATGACTGTTCGTGGAGTTGGATATAAGGCGGGCGGCACCGCATAAAATGACAAGACTACGTCTTGCATTTCAACGTTCACTCGGAGCAAAAGTTGTTGCCTCAACCATTTTCCTTTCACTTGGAGTTATCTGGCTTGCAGGATCCGCACTTAATTCGAGACTTTCCGATGGTGTTCGCTCAGTTAACCTTAATTCTTCTATTTCGGAAGCTCGGTTGGCCTTCTTTAATGCTCAGTACCAGCTACTGCTCTCTCAAGGTGAATCAGTAACCAAACGAAAAAAAGTTTTAGCTGAAATTGTTGTAGATGCAACGACACAAGGCGTGAACGATCAAGCTCGTGAAGCAATCATTGTGAAAACTCCAACTTCAAAGAAGTCTAAAATTTCATATGAGATGTCCTCTAATGGCGCCCGCAGCGACTCCATCCCTGCAGGGGTGCGAGAAAAGATAAATAAGGAGTCGACGCTTAAACACGAATACGGCACTTTGAAATTTGAATCAGGAAATGCCATCGACTCACTATTTGTGGGAAACCGTATTGATATACCTGGCGGTGGTCGCTATGAGATGTATGTCGTCTTCTCATTGGAACAACAAGCATCCACTCTTCAATTAATTGAAAATTCGCTTTTGCTCACAGGATTTGCTCTGATCTTCCTGATTGCACTGATTACTTGGATTGTGATTCGCCAAGTGATTCGCCCAGTTCGTGAGGCCGCCTCGGTGGCATCTCAATTTACGAAGGGCGATTTTGACCTTCGATTGCCAATTACCTCAAAGGATGAGTTGGCAACATTGGCACATTCGTTTAACGATATGGCTGCATCAATTGAGCAACAAATCTCAAGACTAGAAAATCTATCGCGCGTCCAGCAGAGATTCGTATCTGATGTCTCTCACGAACTTCGAACACCTTTAACAACTCTTCGAATGGCCTCTGAGATTATTTACAACCAGCGTTCCAACTTTGATCCACGAGTTGCACGAAGTTCAGAGCTACTAGTGGCCCAGTTGGATCGCTTTGAACACCTACTTCAAGATTTATTGGAAGTAAGTAGATTTGATGCTGAAGTTGCAGTACTAGAGCCTGTTGAATTTGATTTAGTTGCCCTTGTAAAACGTTGTGTCGCGGATTTAGGCGTCGACAGTGATGAGAAGACGTCAGGAGTTTCTACTCGTTCCGATAACTCCGTAATCACAATTAAGGCAGATATGCGCAGAGTCGAGCGAATTATGCGAAATTTATTGTCGAATGCGCTCGATCACTGCGACGGAACACCGATTGAAATTCGTCTTGCAAGCACCGATGAAGATGTAGCTGTTGCAGTGCGCGATTATGGAAGTGGTTTAGATGAATCTTCGCTTATTAGAGTTTTTGATCGCTTTTGGAGAGCGGATCCATCTCGTGCTCGAGTCCGCGGTGGAACGGGGCTAGGTTTATCGATTGCCCTTGAAGATGCAAGACTTCATAATGGCGAACTCGATGCTTGGGGCCGTCCCGGAAAAGGCGCAAATTTTGTCTTGACACTTCCACGAAATGCCGGGGCGCATATAACCACCCGCCCGCTTGCACCCACTCCAGAAGATTTCCACGAGGAAACTTTTTATCAGTAATTGATCAAAGGTTTAGCGCAACAATGTGCCGATGAAAATCTTCAATTCTCTCAATGAATTAATATTTCCACCTCGATGCATCTCTTGTCGAGAGTTAGGTCAATCTCTCTGCATATCATGCCGTAAATCTTGGGTATGTCATCCTTATCGCTCAAATGTACGCCATGGAAAGGAATTTTCACTTTCGGTAACTTCAAGCATTGTTTATTCTCCTATTGCTCAAAAAGTACTTCTTGCCGCTAAAGAATCAGATATCAAAATGGCTGATATTTTTGTCAGTGATGCAATTACCTATGCAATCAGAAATGCTTTCAAAGAAATGCCCAGAGATATTTTGATTGATTCGTTAATTCCGATTCCATCTCGTAAAAGTGCAGCGAGAAAAAGAGGTCGCCAGTTCATTAGCGATATGACAGCTCCCGCCGCAGCTGAATTCGGTATCCCAATAATTTCGCCTATTTCTCATTCTCGGGTGGTTCGCGATCAAACAGGGCTCCATTTTGAACAACGTTGGAATAATCTGCATGGAGCGTTTGTTGTAGCAAGCAATGTGGAAAATCCTCATTACGCCCTGCTGGTAGATGACCTTGTCACGACCGGTGCGACCCTGCTTGAAGCGGCTCGCGCCCTAAGTTATGCGGGAATTACTGTGGTTGGAGCCGTAACAGCGGTTGTTGCCCAGCCAGTAAGATTAAGAGATTAGATGGTGAGTCGAATTCGCGACTCCCGCTGAAAGGTAACCTCAATGTCAAAATTGCTAGATCGAATCATGCGAGCTGGCGAAGGAAAGATTCTTCGCGATTTAAGCAAGATAGTCGATAAGGCCAATAGCTTTGAAGCAGTTATCTCCCCACTTTCAGATGATCAACTTCGCGGCAAAACAGCCGAGTTTAAGAATCGTCTCGAGCAGGGCGAAACTCTTGATGACATTCAGCCTGAAGCATTTGCAGTTGTGCGAGAAGCGGCAAAGCGCACCCTTGGTCAGCGTCACTATGACGTTCAATTAATGGGCGGAGCAGCTCTACATCTCGGCAATATCGCAGAAATGCGTACCGGTGAGGGTAAAACTCTCGTTGCAACATTACCTTCGTACCTCAATGCCTTAGCCGGTAAAGGTGTTCATGTTGTTACCGTTAATGATTATCTTGCAGAACGTGATAGCGAATGGATGGGACGCATCCATCGTTTCTTAGGATTAACCGTTGGAGTAATTCTAAATAGCATGAACCCTGCCGAACGACGCGCTGCATACGCATGTGACATAACCTATGGAACAAATAACGAATTTGGTTTTGATTATCTACGTGACAACATGGCCTGGACGCTTGAAGATTGCGTACAACGCGAGCACTTCTTCGCCGTTGTTGACGAAGTTGACTCAATCCTCATTGATGAAGCCCGTACCCCTTTAATCATCAGCGGACCCGCAGATAAAGCGACTAAATGGTATGAAGAATTTGCAAATATCGCTACAAAGCTCACTCGTAATGTGCATTATGAAGTGGATGAGAAGAAAAAGACCGTTGGAATTCTCGAAGATGGCGTAACAAAAGTAGAAGAACTTCTTCAGATTGAAAATCTCTATGAAGCTGCCAATACGAGTCTTATTGGATATCTCAACAATTCAGTGCGCGCTAAAGAGCTTTTCAAGCGCGATAAAGACTATGTCGTAATGAATGGCGAGCTCCTTATTGTCGACGAACATACAGGTCGCATGTTGGCTGGACGTCGTTATAGCGAAGGTCTTCACCAAGCGCTTGAAGCTAAAGAGCGTATTGAGATTAAAGACGAAAACCAGACTTTAGCGACCATTACTCTTCAAAATTACTTCCGTCTCTACGAAAAGATTTCTGGTATGACCGGAACTGCAATGACAGAGGCATCTGAATTTCATCAGATTTATAAACTTGGTGTTGTGCCAATTCCAACCAACCGTGAGATGCAGAGAATTGACCAAGCTGACCTTGTCTACAAGTCAGAGATCGGAAAATTCAACGCCGTAGTTCGTGACATCGTTGAACGTCACCGTAAAGGTCAGCCTGTTTTGGTCGGCACAGTAAGTGTCGAAAAGTCAGAAGAGCTATCTGCGCTTTTAAAGAAAGCCGGAGTCCCACACGAAGTTCTTAATGCAAAGCACCACGAGCGTGAAGCATCAATTGTTGCGCGCGCTGGTGTTAAAGGTGCTGTAACAGTTGCGACAAATATGGCTGGTCGCGGTACGGACATCATGCTCGGCGGAAACCCTGAGTTTATGGCTGACTTTGAGCTTCAGCGACGTGGGATTTCTCCTGTAGAAAATGCAACTGAATATGAAGCTGCTTGGCCGACAGAAATTGCAAAGCAGAAAGCTGCAGTTGCAACTGATCATGAAGAAGTCATCTCCCTAGGCGGTCTCTATGTATTGGGTACTGAACGTCACGAATCTCGACGTATCGATAACCAATTACGAGGACGTTCTGGTCGTCAGGGCGATCCCGGAGAATCACGTTTCTACCTCTCGCTTCAAGATGAACTCATGCGCCGTTTTAATTCAGCCTTGGTCGAGCGTTTTCTTGCTGCCGCTGGCTTGCCTGAGGATGAACCAATCGAATCGAAGATGGTTTCAAATGCTATTCGCTCAGCTCAAACACAGGTAGAAGCTCAGAACTTTGAGATTCGTAAGAATGTTCTCAAATATGACGATGTTATGAATCGTCAGCGTTTAGTTATCTATAGCGAGCGACGTTTAGTGCTTGAAGGCAAAGATATTGGAGAGCAAGTTCAAGACTTCGTTGGCGAAACTTTAAGCGCCTATGTCAGTGCAGCTACCGCTGAGGGATATGCCGAAGATTGGAATCTCACAGATCTTTGGAGTGCGCTTAAGGTTATTTATCCAGTTTCCTTTACAACGGATGAGTTACTTTCTGAAATTGGTGGTGCCGCAGCTCTTGATTCAGAATTTTTGGAACAGCGAATCCTTGATGATGCGCGCAAAGCATATGCTGCACGTGAGGCTCAATTAAGCACTCAAGTCATGCGCGAATTAGAGAGAAAAGTCTTGTTATCAGTACTTGACCGCAAGTGGCGTGAGCACCTCTACGAGATGGATTATCTACAAGAAGGTATTGGTCTTCGTGCAATGGCACAACGTGATCCACTCGTTGAATACCAACGCGAGGGATATGAACTTTTCGCTGCGATGATGGAGGCAATTAAGGAAGAACTAGCAGGCTTGGTCTTTAATGTTGAAGTTACTATTGAAGGCGACGGCAATGGCGTTTCTGCAAAGGGAGTAGACAACAAGCCTGCTCAGGTTGCTCCACTCCGATATACGGCTGCGGATGAGAATGGTGTTGTCACTTCAGGTGACGTTTCACGCAACAGCCCATGCCCTTGCGGTTCTGGAAAGAAATATAAGCGTTGCCACGGCGGCGCTTAACCGTTGCTAAATTAAGGTAAGTGCTGTGCAGAGCCAACGCCCATCAATACCTTCACATCGCAAAACAAGCGCGCGTACTCTTTCGCCAAAACGAACTGTGATTGTGCTTTCGCAAATTCCATCTAGCGGTTCTGTCAGATGTATTTTCCGTATTCGGCCAATCTCCTTTACCGATCCGGCCATCGCCAGCAAATCACAATAAGTCACTCGATGGCATCGCGCATGCAATTGTGCGGGTTGCCTCCGTCCTGCCAATATTTCGAGAAAGTTTGTTGCAAAACCCATTATCCAAAGATGTAAATCAGGCAGTAGTTGCGCAGAAGTTGGTTGAGGTTGATCATCTAAATCGAAACTCTCGCCAAATGTCGAAGGAAGTGAGTAGAGCAGCGCCTTCTGCGGGGGATGAACCTTTTCGGGAATCATGTAGAGATCGAGAGTCGGGTGCGCCCATAAATCAGGAGTAGTTGTGCTCGAAGTGAAAGTCAATGGTGATGATCGCTTAGCTGTTGTCATGAAGGAAGAGTGCTCAAAACAATCACTTAATTCATCCGACGTATAGATAAATTTTCATCATACTAAAGTCGTAATGTGGATAGCCAAAAATTAAAGTTGGCATCCACACTATCTTCCCTGCTATGGGTACAAATAATTCAAAGAGATCAAATAGCAGATTGATAATTGCAGGCGCATTGTTCATAACCTCGATTGCTGCATCTTTTCTCATTTCATTTCTCTCTCACACAGGTAGCCAATACTGGACTTTGACTAGGCCACTTCCGCAAGGTGCAAAGATTGAAAGTGGAGACATCGCCGTAGTGACTGCAACTTTGGACAAGGGATTGCGAGGTTACATTTCGGCTTCTCAATCAGTAGTTGGCTCTCTCATCCAACGTTCGATGCACGCGGGGGAGTTGCTTCGAAGTGATGCGATTAGTAACAAGCCAGGCAGGCAAGTAATTGAAAGTCTTTCACTCTTAATCCGTACCGCTGATATCCCATCATCAACTTCCCCGGGCGATCTTGTGACTCTCTATCAAATTCATGATGCAAGAAATGGTGAAGAGATTGAGCCACCAACAACAATTCTCTCTGGAGTATTTATTCGAGATATCGAGAGAAAGAGTGCAAATTTTGGGAGCGACCTATCAATCACTATCTCTCTTGAACGAGATGATGTAGCGACAGTCCTGGCAGCAACTTCTAGTGGAAGAATCGTGGTTGTTCCCTCACATGGATAAGACAATTTCTTCTGCAGTAACAGCGATAAGTGATGTTAGTCAAGAGAATTTTATCGCTTCTTCGTTGATCAGGCTTGGGTATGACGTGATTTATCGAGCCACAACGCCTCAAGAACTAAAGCGATTCCTCTTGATAAATGAGGAGGTTCTACTGGTAATTTCAGATGACTTCCGTGACGTAGCAAAAATTGAAATCAGAGATATGCTCGTTATCAGAGGTAAATCACCCTTAAGAAACACGATTGCCACTCACAACCCAACTAACGATCTCGAACTTTCAGAAGTCCTTAGAGAGCGAAAGAATCATGAGATAGCGACCGCACGAATACCATCACCTTGTAGGTCAAAGGTTGCGCTTTTTATGTCAACGGGACGATCATCAGGTACTACAACCGTTGCCATAAATTTTGCACATTCACTTGCTAGCCTCGGCGAAAGAGTTTTACTTATAGATGCAAATTCATCTCACCCAGATTTAGCGGATCGTTTTGAGCTGCACGGACTCTTCAAAAAAATAGCAGAGACGCGTTTCGGTTTTGCTCTTTGTGAAATGAATTCTCTCGAGTCACTCCATATCTTTGCCGAGCAAGCAACAGCATTTGATACTGTCGTGATCGATATTGGCCGCTATCAAAGCAATAGATTGAACTCCTTAGGGCGCAGAATTGAGGATTTGATTTTTTCCTGGGCTCTTCAATCCGCTGATTTTCAATTCATCCTCAGCAGAGAAGATCAGATTGAGTGCGCCGCAGCCGTACATTCAAACGCCCTAACTTTGAATCCAAAAATTGAATCTGCGGTTTTAATCCACCTAAATAGTGTGTTGAGTTCCCGAAATCGAGAGAAACTTACGATGGAGATAATTCAAGGCACCGGAATTAGGAGTTTTCTCATCTCTAGAGATGCGAAGGCAGTGGAGAAAATGGAACGCGAGCATTCAACAATCTTTGACTCATCTCCTAAGAGCATGCTCAAATCTGAGATCGTAGCCTTAGGGTCCTGCCTAAAAAGCGGTTAATCAGCCGGCGTACTCTCCGATATTCTTCTCGCATGCGCGTATATCTAGCTTCGACTGCTGATGAACTTCAAGATTTTTTCAATGAAAAAAGCTTGGATGTTCCTGAAGTGTATGCGCCAACAGATATTTACTGCAGCACGCATCCGGAGATGGATGAAGAAGAGATTGAGTATTCACTTTCGCTTTTAGCTGCAGAAGATTCACTTGAACTTACAGATGATTCATCTGGTGCGCCTCTAGTAATCGCCTTTGAGGTTCCTGCCGAATTCTTCGGTGGCTTTGATGAGGTAACCGCGGCTTTACTCAAGCCTCTTGAATGGAAGCAAGTTGAAGCGATATTTGAAGTTGGCGATGATGCTGATGACCTCACCTGGTTTGCGCCTCAAGAGGTAGAAATTCGCATCAACGATTGGTTAGCGAAGTAGTTCAAGATGGGCTCAATTGAAGAATTCGTAGAGGGTAGAACTCCTGCCTCAGCCGAGGAGATTCACACGCTGCGTGAATTGGTTGCAGATTGGCAACTCCTATCGGATTTATCGTTTGCAGATTTAGTTCTATGGGTACCGCTAAGAAAAGATGATGCAAGCTGGCCAACTGGTTATATTGCGGTAGCG
>CAFBLZ010000014.1_pt1 | contig 14285 bp, 15 predicted proteins | sample 7268341 | NCBI WGS metagenome assembly CAFBLZ01 (sample SAMEA6814048, study PRJEB35770) | freshwater metagenome | biome: Freshwater; feature: Freshwater reservoir; material: water | place: Czech Republic | collected 2017-05-23 | depth 30m m
AGTTTAAGACTGATGTTCTTGAAACTTCTTATGCCGAAGAAGCAGGAATCAAATCTGCAACCTTCCGTGTTACCGCCCCTTATGCGTATGGCACATTGTCGGTAGAACAAGGCACTCATCGTTTGGTGCGCATCTCTCCATTTGATTCGCAATCTCGACGTCATACTTCTTTTGCAGGCGTTGAAGTTGTTCCTGTTGTCGAGCAGAGCGATCACATTGAAATTGATGAGAAAGATATTCGAGTTGATGTTTATCGCTCATCGGGTCCTGGCGGACAAGGCGTGAACACAACTGACTCAGCCGTGAGATTGACGCATATCGCAACTGGAATTGTTGTTTCGTGCCAGAACGAACGTTCGCAGATACAAAATAAAGCGACAGCAATGGCTGTGTTGCAATCAAAATTATTGGAACGTCGCCGCCAAGAAGAGCAAGCGAAGATCAATGCTTTAAAGGGTGATAACAGCGGTTCTTGGGGAAATCAGATGCGCTCATACGTTCTTGCGCCGTATCAAATGGTGAAAGATCTTCGCAATAATCACGAGACAGGAAATACTTCTGCTGTTCTTGATGGCGAAATTGATGACTTTATTGAAGCTGGCATTCGCTGGCGCCGGTCATCACAAAGTGCGTAACACCGCCAATCTCACATGATTTTCTGAGCGTGAATTGCGCTCACATACGCTCATATGCGGGCTCTGTACCCTAAACTCACACTCGTTGAAGTTTCATTCCCCAGGGGCTGATTTTTTTAAGGAGTACGTCATTGATTCGCTTTGAGAACGTCACGAAGGTCTATCAAGGTCAAGAGCGTCCAGCTCTTGAGGGCGTAAACCTCGAAATCACAAAGGGCGAATTTGTATTTCTCGTCGGTAAATCAGGTTCGGGTAAGTCCACCTTCTTACGTTTAATCCTCCGTGAAGAGCGTCCGACTTCGGGCATCATTCATGTTGCAGGTAAAGATCTCGGTTCACTCGCAACCCATAAGGTGCCAGAACTTCGTCGCCAAGTAGGAACTGTTTTTCAGGATTTCCGCTTGCTTCCAAATAAAACTATCTCTGAGAACATTGCATTCTCGCTTCATGTCCTTGGATATTCACAGAAGGAAATCAACCGCGAAGTTCCAGAGATGCTTGAGCTCGTTGGTTTGGAAGATAAGGGTGACCGTTTGCCTTCAGAGATTTCAGGTGGCGAGCAGCAACGCGTGGCAATTGCTCGTGCGTATGTCACAAAGCCCGCAATCATTATTGCGGATGAGCCAACCGGTAACTTGGATCCAGAGCTCTCGGTCGGAATTATGAAATTACTTGATCGCATCAATCGCGAGGGCACAACAGTTTTGATGGCAACACATGATTCAGGAATCGTTGATCAGATGCGTAAGCGCGTTATCGAGCTTGATAATGGCCACGTTATTCGCGATCAGGTTCGCGGCGTTTATGGATATACAGGCTAAGGCTAGGGGAGAAGAAAATGCGCGCAGGATTTCTCTTTAAGGAAGTACGTATCGGACTTCGCCGTAACCTGACGATGACTTTCGCTGTTGTTGTAACAGTTGCAATTTCACTTTCACTTCTCGGCATTGGTTTGCTCTCAAATGCACAAGTAAATGCAATGAAGGATTACTGGTATGACAAGATTGAAGTTTCTGTATTTCTCTGCGGAACTTTATCTGAGTCACCGACTTGCGCTAACGGAGTTGTATCGCCAGATCAGCGCGCAGCGATAAAGACCGACCTCGAAGCGCTATCAGTTGTTGATAGCGTTTTCTACGAGTCACAAACAGAGGCTTTCACTAGATTTAAAGAGCGATTTAAAAACTCTGCAATTGCACAAAATGTAACTGCAGACCAGCTTCCAGAGTCATTCCGCGTTAAGTTAAAAGACCCAACGCAATTTGATGTTGTGGTCAGTGCATTCTCAGGTCGTCCGGGCGTGGATATTGTGCAGGACCAGCGCACAATCTTGGAGAAGTTCTTCAAACTTCTAGATGTGCTTCGAAACGGTGCATTGCTTGTTGGCCTCTTCTCGGTACTTACCGCTGCGCTACTTATTTCAAATACCCTTCGTATTGCAGCGTTTAATAGACGACGTGAGACCGGAGTGATGAAGCTCGTTGGTGCCAGCTCTTGGTCAATCCAACTTCCATTTCTGCTAGAGGGTGTTTTCTCCGCAATTCTTGGTTGGGTATTTGCAACTGGACTTCTGAGCGGATTGAAGTATGTAATCGACCAGAAAGTTGCACCACTTCTCACATTTACCAAGTTCTTTGCATGGGATCAGGTCTGGATTTCATCAGCAATCCTGCTTGGAGTCGGCCTATTCGTATCGATTCTTGCTTCACTCATCACTCTTCGTCGTTACCTCAAGGTTTAACTCGAGAGGGTTTAACGCGCAAGGGTTTAACTCGAGAGGGATCCTGCTTTCGTTCCCATCGCTTCCTACTTCGTTCCCATCGCTTCCTACTTCGTTCCCATCGCGCACTCAACCCGTCTCGCCTAAAGTAGAGTTAGCACATGGTTAAGGAGACAGGTCAAAAGTTGATCGCGCAGAATAAAAAAGCGCGTCACGATTTCGCCATCCTTGATACATATGAGTGCGGAATTGTCTTAACCGGAACTGAAGTGAAATCACTTCGTGCTGGACGTGCATCTCTTATTGATGGCTTCGTTATGGTTGAAAATGACGAACTTTGGATGCATGGAGTGCATATTCCGGAATACACCGAAGGAACTTGGACTAATCACACTCCTCGCCGCAAGCGAAAATTACTGGTGCATCGTGAAGAGATTCGCAAGATAGTTGCTAAAACTAAAGATTCAGGAATCACTATGGTTCCATTGCAGTTGTACTTTAAAGATGGCCGCGCGAAGGTAGAGATTGCAATAGCAAAAGGTAAGAAAGCGCATGACAAGCGCGATACCTTGCTTGAGCAACAAGCCACCCGTGAAATCGCACGCGAGATTTCAAATCGAGTCAGTGGCAAGAACCGTAGCGGTCGCGACGACTGGTAACACTCGACCTGCAACTTACCTCCAAGAATCAGTAACTCTTGACCCGCTACTCACGCTCAACAATTTTGAAATTTCCCAACTGTCATAGGCATTCTCTACACTTGGAAGTGAAATACCGATTGAAGACCCGCTCAAGTCGATAGGCAGGGGCAGGTTTAAAAATTACATAGGGGGTGAACGGTCTCGACTTTAGTTGTTGAGGCAGGGGAAGCGTGTCGAGGAAGCCGGAATGATCTCGTAAACCATGAAATCCGTGCACAAATAACTGCAGACAACAGTCGCAGTGATTTCGCACTAGCTGCATAAGCTAGTTCCAAATCCGTCAGACCAGGGGCGCTCTCGCTCTGGAACCTGGCGTCGCTAGAGAGCTTTTCATCTGCGTGGCGTTGCGAACGCGTAGAGAGAACAGTTTCGTAAATGAGTTCGTTGAATACTTGTGCATAAGAGATTCAGGACTGAGAAAGCGTTAATTGCACTACACACGTAGAAGCCCTGTTTGAGCTCTGAAGGACCCGGGTTCGATTCCCGGCACCTCCACGACGAATGAGGAATGAAAAGTGCTTGCATTTTTCTTCCGAATGAGGAGATGAGGTTGAGCGCACGAAGTGCGCAAACACCTCCACGTCCAGTTAGGCACGAAAAGTGCTTGCATTTTTCTTCCGAATGAGGAGATGAGGTTGAGCGCACGAAGTGCGCAAACGCCTCCACCTTCAGTAAAAATCACTGGACCACCTTTGCAATTTCGCAGAGGTGGTTTTCTCTATCTGGATTTACTGAATTTGATCTCTCTCTTAAGTGCGTAGAAATTTCCAGCGAATGTGATCAGTGAAAACAGTTTCGGCGCTAGAGATGTTGTCGCATACATAAAATTGATACCAATAAATATGCCGATTACCGCTACACCTAAGATAAAAATTCTACGTAGAGCAGTCAGCCCACGACGCTGCGCGGCAAAATTCTGAACCTTGCGACTGGTTAAACCAATATTGATTGGCCCAGAAAGCATCAGAATTGAAAAGAGAATTAAGACTAGAAATGCAAGTGATTCCATTTTCTCCGCCTAATCTTTTATTGCCGAGAAGAGAACCATATCGATTTGGTTTCCATTAGGCCTAGTTACTCGATTTCGTAAAAGCGCGTCGCGCGTCATGCCCGCACGCTCCATCACCTTCTGCGAAGCAGGATTACTGATATCTGCAAGACCTTCAATTCTCCGGAACTTCATCACGTTTAAGGCGAGTTCTAAAACCATGCGGACTGCTGTGGTGCAAATACCTTTTCCGCGTTGTGATGCCTCTATCCAGTATCCAACTTCAGCGCAGTGATCTGTAAGTTGGATTCCATGAAGACCGATTGTTCCGCCGAAAATTCCATCAACTTCAACTGCGAAGACGATCCCTTGGTGGGCGCGATAGCTAAATTCGCAATTGCGAACGAACTCTTCTGCCATTTCTCGATCGTATGGAGAAGGAACACGAGTAAAAGCTGGAATTATTGGATCTTGGCACGCTAGATAAATAGCATCAATGTCATTCTCACGCAGAGGGCGCAGCACCAGTGCGATGTCGGCGATATTGGAAGTGAGAGTTGGTTGGTCAGCCGGCCAGTTAATCACGAGAGACCAATCATCTTAACGCGGGATTGCAATCCGTTAAACATTGGAGGTTTACTTTCTAACCGACAAATTCGCGGTCACGCCGCTTGCGATTAACAGTGTGATTGCAAGTCAAATTGCTTGGAAGCTCTGCACAAGAATTGCAGAGAAGAATCAATTGGTGACAGCTTTCGGAGTTGCAGTTACGGAACTGCTTTGTTGGTGCGTCGCACTTTACGCACTCACCAATAACTTTTGTCTTATCTGAGAAATCATGAATCATGCGATCATCAAAGATATATAGAGAACCTTCCCAAAGAGAGTCATCTCCAAATTTCTCACCGTACTTAACTATGCCACCATCAATCTGATAAACCTCTTTAAATCCATTATCGACCATGATTGCAGAGAGAATTTCACAGCGGATTCCGCCGGTGCAATAGGTAACGATTGGCTTATCTTTAATGTCGTCATACTTGCCGCTCTTGATCTCTTCAATAAAGTCATGTGAAGTCTGAACATCCGGAACAACAGCGTTTTTAAATTTGCCAATTTTTGCTTCATACGCATTACGGCCGTCAAAGAAAATAACATCATCGCCGCGTTCTTTTACAAGAGCATCTACCTGAGCCGGGCGCAGGTGTTTTCCACCATTGACAACTCCGGTTTCATCGACCTTAATCACATCTGGATTTCCAAACCCAACAAGTTCCTTGCGAACTCGAACTTGAAGGCGAGGGAAATCTGCACCAGTTCCGTCAGACCACTTAAAGACGGTCTTCTTAAAACCAGGATATTGACGAGTCATCTTCACATATTTTTTAACAGCAGCCATATCTCCACCGACTGTTCCATTAAAACCATGCTTAGAAATAATAATGCGCCCCTTGAGGCCAAGGCTTTCGCAGAGCTGCTTCTGCCAGAGCTGAATCGCCTGCGGATCCTCTAACGGCGTGAAGCAGTAATAGAGGATTACCTTTGGAATAGAAGGCGCATGCTTGTTCACGAGAGCAATTCTATATCGGATCATTGACTGCTCGAGCCGGAGTAAAGAACTCTTTTCCCGCAGGAGAGCGCCATAAACAAGAGCCATCGGCATAGCTGTCTACCTTCCAGCCATGATGAGTCTTTAATTTGTGATGCCTTCGGCAGAGCGCGCCGAGATTCTCTGAAGAAGTTGCGCCACCTGATTCCCAACTCTGTGCATGATCTAAGTCAGAGAGAATTGCAGAACGTCTACATCCAGGAAATCTACAAGTTCGATCACGAGCGATGAGGAAATCTTTTAACGCCTGTGGCGGTTCATAATGTTCTCGACCAAAATCGAGAAGATTGCCGGTGATTGGTTCGGTTATAAACCTTTTCCACCTTCCATCTGCCGCGATTTCTCGAGCGAGTGATGCAGGAATTGGGCCATAACCTGCAAGTTCTCCCGGATTTTCAGCTAAGCCCATCAAAGTGGGGAGATCGATTGTGACATTTACAGTCAATGGGCGGCGATGCGGAGTGACTTCATCGAGTGTGGATGCCAAGAACTGAGAAGCAATCGCAGCAAGTGCATCAGCGCGCTTCATATCCTTAGAGCGGTTATCTGAACCTGAATGCGAACATCCCATCACCTGATCGTTAGCGCCAGCTTGATTGTTAGCGCCAGCTTGATCGTTAGCGCCAGCTTGATCGTTAATCCCAAGCGGATTAGCTGATTTCTCTTGCTTAGTTAGCTTGCTTCCTGCTGAATCCTCGCTGGCGCATTCTCTGCATGAACGATTGCTACGAAGAATAAATGACTCAATCGCACTCATAATGATTTTTGCTTCATGTGCAGGGAGAAGTGCAATGACTGTTGACATTCCATCCGGCTCATCAAAACATGTGACACGCCGCATTTCACGTGCACTCTGAAAGGTATCTTCAAACTCTTCTGGAGTGCGCTGTGCAATGACTTTTCGGACTAGGTTGCCAACTTGAGAAGGTGTATGAAACTCTGCATATGCAATTGCACGGTTTTCAATCTCGAATATAACTGAATCAGGTAATCCGCGATTGAGAGCCGAAGCAGTCTCACGCGCGATTGCATTTGCATGAGCTGATGAAATTTCACCAGTAGCTAGAGCGGAACAGGTATTTGGAAGATGATTGGTTAAGGCACGAGCGATATCAATTTTGATCTGAGCGCCAGTAGGTGAGAGGCGAAGCGCCGTAGAGACATCCTCGCGCTCTGAATCATCAATGCTATAAATCGGATCATCGCCTCTTGAAGATTCGCGACCGGCTACTGCAATTATTGCGCGGTGCATAAGCGCCTGAATCCACGACTCCTGACGTTCGATTGCAGTGAGGTAATCAATTCTGGAAGCTGTTGGAAGTTGCTGCGGATCGATTGCAGCTAACTGAGAAAGAACGCTCGCATTCGGTATTGCGTGGAGAAGTCTGGTCACCTTCGCTGGAAGATCGAGTTCAATTTCTTCGTGGCCTAGGAGCGATCCCGCATCCTCAATAGATTGAAAGATTGAAGCAGAGCTTGGCTTGCTTTCTCTTGCTATGCGCGCAGAGAATCCTTTTTCGCCATTGTCGCTGATGATGAATGCTGTGCTCATAGAGGAGATATTTGTGGTGCGCACCGACAGAAATGGTTGATATTCACAGGTTGAAATACGCAAGATGTATACGAAATGCTTACAAAGGTCGTGAGCAATACGATGCGTTGATGAATCGCTCCAAATGCTTTACGAGTTGTAGGTAGTTGAAAGTTCAATTAAACTTCGAGGAGTAGAAGCACTTCTTTTTTCAGAGGCGCAGAAAGCAGCACTTTTAAAAGTGTAGAAAGAATTTGGATCAAAGGCTTAGAAATAATTTGCTAAAGAAGTTCTAGAAAAGAGGATCTCGTGCCAGCAGTAACAGTCAGTGATATCACGGTACTTCCACGTATCAGCGCTGGTACCAATCTGCGTGCTCGCTCAATAAAGAGCATCACCACTGCACCTCAAGGATACGAAGGCGAGGGCTTTCCTGTTCGCCGCGCATTTGCCGGCGTTGATTTACAAGAGCTTGATCCGTTTATTCACCTAGATCAAATGGGTGAAGTCGAATACGCACCTGGTGAGCCAAAGGGAACTCCGTGGCACCCACATCGTGGATTTGAAACGGTTACATACATTATTGATGGAATTTTTGATCACCAAGATTCAAATGGTGGTGGCGGGACAATTACAAATGGCGATACTCAATGGATGACTGCAGGTGGTGGAATTCTTCACATTGAAACTCCACCAGAGTCATTAGTTATGTCAGGTGGTTTATTCCATGGATTCCAACTTTGGGTAAATCTTCCAGCTGTAAAGAAATGGTCACCTCCTGCTTATCAAGATGTTCGTGCCAATGATGTAGCACTTCTTTCTACACCTGATGGTGGATCACTCCTTCGCGTTATCGCAGGTGAAGTTGATGGACATCATGGCCCAGGAAATACGCAGACACCGATCACTTTGTTGCATGCAACAGTTGCACCAGGTGCCGAACTTCGTCTTCCATGGCGCAAGGATTACAACGCACTTGTATATGCGATGTCAGGACATGGCTTTGTTGGCGACGAACAACGCCCAATAACAATGGGTCAGCTCACGGTTTTTGGTGATGGAGATGCAATTGTTGTACGTGCTGCAAAGCAACAAGAATCGCGTTCTCCAAATCTTGAATTATTTATTCTGGGTGGTCAGCCAATCAAAGAGCCTGTTGCATGGATGGGCCCATTTGTTATGAATACAAAGCGCGAAGTACTGCAGGCATTTGAAGATTTTCAGAAAGGTTTGCTTGGATCTATTCCGGCAATCTATAAAGATGATGCGAAGCGACCTGAAAATGGTTCTCGCCTAAATCGCACCGACAAACTCAGTGGAGATGTGAAGTCAGTAGATATTGCGGCCAAAGAGATTCTTGATGTTCACGGAGCTCCTACCGAACTACAAGAAGGCTAGAACTTCTAACGAATATCGCATACGCGAGAAAACTAATTGCCTTTAATTTCCCCGCGAGTTAGGTGATACAAAAGAGCTTGAATAGTTGTGCGACGGTGGTGTGCCTCGCGCCAAATAACTGACTTTGGTCCATCAATAACCGAGGCAGCAACTTCTTCGCCTCGGTGCGCTGGAAGACAGTGCATAAAAATTGAATCTTCAGTTGTCAATGACATTAAGTGATCGTTGATTGCAAAAGGAGATAAGGCAGCGAACTTCTCGGCACGTTCTGCTTCAGGATCTCCCATCGACATCCACACATCTGTATAAAGAATGCTGGCGTCTTTTGCTGCTGCTTCTGCATCATTACTAACTTCAATAGTCGCGCCACTCTTGCTAGCAATTTCTTTTGCTCGTGCAACAACAGCTTCATCTGGAGCAAATTTTCCAGCTGGTGTAGCCGCAACTACGTGAGCGCCCATGATTGCGCCCATAATCAACCAGGCATGAGCCATATTGTTTCCATCGCCTAGATAAACGAACTTACGACCACTGATATCGCTACCAAAATTTTCGCGAATAGTGACCCAGTCAGCTAATAACTGAGTTGGGTGGTCAGTATCTGTTAGACCATTAATAATCGGAATAGTTGAATTAGCACCAAGTTCATCGACATCACTCTGGGCAAAGGTACGAATAATCATTGCATCGCAGAATTCGCTAACGATTCGCGCTGTATCTGCGATTGTTTCGCCCCTGCCCAATTGCAGCTCATCGCCACGAATGAAAATTGGAGTACCGCCAAGGTGTGCAACGGCGGTCTCAGAAGCTAAACGGGTACGCGTTGAAGGTTTTGTCATGTAAATCGCTACGGTCTTATTGCTCAGCGCAGTATTGGCACGCAGAGGCTGATTTGCGAAATCACTTGCTGTGGCAAGGAGAAGTTCAAGATCTTCGCGAGAGAGATCTTCAGTTTTCAATAAATCCTTCATCGCAGAATTCTACCCGCCGGCGTCGATTGAGGTTCACATGATTTATTCCATCGAACCCTCACAAGCCTTTCAATGAGTTATTTACCTCTGGCGACTATCCTTGCGCCATGGGTGATTTCACGCGTGTAGATGAGGGCATCGGTACCAACACTGATACCGACACGTTAACGCAGACGGTCCCAAATCTTCAAGAAGATGACGGTGGCCATGATCGATTCGCCCACTACATCAAAAAAGAGAAGATTGTTGAATCTGCGGTCACAGGCAAAGCTGTTAAAGCTTTATGTGGAAAGAAGTGGATACCTTCTCGAGACCCATCCCGATATCCGGTTTGTCCTGCATGCAAAGAAATCTTCGAAGGTCTTCGCCCAGGCCCAGAAGATAAAGAGTAATTCGAGTCCGCAATTGTGATGAAATCTTCCAGACGAACCACCTATAGAAGCGTAATTGGATTCATCGCCTTCGCACTAATACTTCCATTCTTTGGTTCTCCAGTAGCGCAAGCAGATGAGGTTGCACGGAAAATAATTAGCGGTTGGATGCCGTACTACTCCACTGCAGATTCAATGATGAGTATTGAGACGAATACAGCATATATAAAAGAGGTCATGCCGTTTTGGTACACAGTAAAGTACGATGCGGAAAAGAAAAGAATTCGAATCTTAGATCTTTATAGTGCATTTGTTGGCGTTAAAGGGGCCCCTGTAAAGACAGTTATAGATTCATTGACTGCAATGGGTAAGGCTTCTATACCAACAATCACTGATGGAACACCAGAAAATGTATTAGCGGGCTTGTTAGCGTCGCCAAGTTCGAGAACTCAATTAGTACAACTCATCACAGATCTTACGGTGACAAATAAGTTTGCTGGTATAGATCTTGATTTTGAAGGATTTGCTTTCGTCGACAAAAGCTCTACATGGACTAAGACGGCGGGCTCGTGGGTTGCATTCATCAAAGAACTCAGTGCATCCCTGCATAGTAAAGAGAAAATTCTTTCGGTTACTACCCCATATGTTTGGGATCCAACAGCAAAGCAAAAGGGTTACTATGTTTATGCATGGAAAGAAATAGCCAGCTCAATAGATCGGCTTCGGTTTATGGGTTATGACTATTCAGTGTCGAGACCAGGTCCGATTGGCCCTATTTCTTGGACCGAAAAAACCTTGCAATATGCGACTTCAATTATGCCCAGTTCCAAAATCTATTTAGGCTTGCCAGGTTATGCACGTGGTTGGGTTACGTCGGTTCAAGGTGTTTGTCCTTCTGATGTTGCATCCGCAATTAAAGTTGGAGCCAAGACTGAAACAGCAATGTCAAACATACGAGACCTTCGACTGACATATGGATTCGTACCGATCTACAACGAACTCTATGGCGAGATGACGTTTTCCTATGACAAGGTATATAACGGTCTTACTTCCACCAAACTAGCTACTTCTTGCACCGCGTCACGTACATTCTGGTATCAAGACCAAAAAGCGCTAGCAGTAAGGGCAGCTCTCGTGCCCAAATATAAATTGGGTGGAATAGCGATGTGGACTCTTGGAATGGAAGATGAAAATGCATTCGATGGCATAAAAGAAATTGCGATAGCAAATGCATTGGATGTGGTCTCATCAAATCTGACAATCGATTCAGCGACAGTTGATTATGGAAAGCCAATTACACTCAAAGCTAACGTTACATATAGGAATGGCAAGCCGCTTCCAAACGCTCAAGTCTTGGTCGAACGTTTTTCTGCTTCCGAAGATAAATGGTCCAAGATTGCTTCTGGAACAACAGATATATCTGGCCAGCTTGTAAAGCAAATTATCTTGGGCAGGAACTCGAATATTAGAATAAGAACACCTGAATCTGAGTTTTTGACAGAGAGCACAAGCAATATTGTTGAGCTCTCGGTTAATCGATTAGTTCGGATTAATGCCCTAGGTTCCGTGAAGATTAACAGCACACTTTCGATTAGTGGGAGTATAAATCCGAGGACCAAAGGAGTTTATGTAACGCTCGAGACGATTGAAGGTGGGGCGTGGAAGACCTATGGTGTGCCAATAACGACTGATATAAATGGTGACTTCAACTTCAAAATCCCTGTTTCCAAGCGCGGGGTAGTCACAGCACGCGTTTCAGTTGCTGCAGATATGGATTTTGACTCTTTCACTTCACAGCAATTCTCAATTCTTGTTCGTGGCATTGGATCGACCGAGTTGGTTAAATAGGCCCACTATGGTCAAAACATCGGATGCGCTAGAAGAAGAACTTCGTGCGATATTTTCTGGAGACACTCCTTGGGTGACCATTGTTTGGGATGATCCTGTAAATCTACAAACATACGTTACTTATGTATTTATGGAGCTTTTTGGTTATTCAAAAGCCAAGGCGACCGAATTAATGCTTCAGGTCCATAACGAAGGTAAAGCAATCGTTTCTACCGGCAGCCGTGAAGAGATGGAACATGATGTTGCTCGCCTTCATGAATTTGGATTATGGGCGACCCTTCAACGCGGGGATCAGATTTAATGAGTGCAAATGAAGGATTTAAGCGACACGGAGATCATTCATATGTCGCCACCTTTGATACGGCTGAGAAAGAAGTCGTTCTCAATCTCTGCGAACAATTGATTGAATTACTAGCAGAACGTGTCGATCATGGCCATGAAGATCCGCTGGCTGCGTTAGTAGGAATTACTTCACATGATTCACCACCTGAAGATGAAGTTCTTCACCGATTATTACCGAATGCTTATTCAGATGATGTTGATTCGGCAGAGTTTCGTCGATACACCGAATCCACGCTTCGAGGAAAGAAGCAAGCTCACGCAATGTCGATTCGCATGGCGCTAAAGAGTTCGCCCGAAGGCGATGTTGAACTCGATCATCAAGGTGCAAATGATTGGCTTGGTGGCCTTAACGATATTCGCTTGGCTTTAGGCGTTCGGCTAAAAATCGAAAATAATAGCTACGAACATCTCGAGCTTTTATCTCCGGACGACCCTTTGCGCGGTGTTTATTCGGTATATACCTGGCTTGGCTGGTTACAAGAAACTTTGCTCTCGGCGCTAATGGATGAAATTTCAGATTAAGATGCGTCTATGTCATTAACAATTTCGCGCACAATGGTCGATGCAATTCTCGAACAATCTCGCGCTGAATACCCAGACGAGTGTTGCGGAGTAATCCTCGGGCCAATCGGAAGAGATACACCTCAGCGTTTGAAGCCAATGATTAATGCGGCTCACTCACCAACATTTTACGAATTCGATCCGAAAGATTTGTTGGCCCTTTATCGTGAAGTTGATGATAAAGATGAAGAGATTGTCGTTATTTATCATTCACATACAGAGACCGAGGCAAGACCTTCACGTACAGATATTGCATATGCAGGCGAGCCTGGCGCACATTATGTCCTTGTCTCTACCCGCAAAGAGATTGCACCTGCAACTGAATTTCGCTCATTTCGCATTATTGATGGCGTTGTTACTGAGGAAGAAGTTTCAATTACCGAATAAGTCATTTCTTCGCCATAATACGTTCATGACTATTGAGGTCCGCATCCCCACAATCCTTCGTCCATATACAAAGGACCAAAAGTCGGTTGAAGCCGCCGGTACTACTCTCTCAGCCCTTATTTCTGATCTTGATTCACAATATGCAGGACTTGGCGAGCGTCTTCTCGAGAATGGAGCGCTCCGCCGTTTCATTAACATTTACATCAATGACGAAGATGTGCGTTTTCTTGGCGGGTTGGAGACACCGCTCAAAGATGGTGACTCTGTAACCATTCTTCCTGCAGTTGCTGGTGGCAGCACACAGGCGTTTTAATACCAATCATTAAATAAAATGACCCGATTCGATTCGTTAGCAGCTTCAGTTGGAAACACTCCACTGATTGGTCTTCCTCGATTATCTCCTGCTCCTAATGTTCGACTCTGGGCAAAGCTTGAAGATCGCAATCCAACGGGTTCAATTAAAGACCGCACTGCAATTTCAATGGTCGATGAAGCAGAAAAAAGTGGATTGCTAAAACCAGGCGCAACAATTCTTGAACCAACAAGTGGCAACACTGGTATCTCTCTTGCAATGGCAGCGAAAGTTCGTGGGTATAAATTAATTTGTGTAATGCCAGAGAACACCAGCCCAGAGCGTCGTCAATTACTTGAAATGTGGGGCGCAGAGATTATTTCTTCGCCTGCAGCGGGTGGATCAAACGAAGCTGTTCGCGTTGCAAAAGAAATTGCAGCTGCAAATCCTGAGTACGTTTTCCTGTATCAATATGGAAATCCTGCTAATTCACTGGCGCACTACAACGGCACCGGACCAGAAATTCTTAAAGATCTTCCGACGGTCACGCACTTTGTAGCAGGACTTGGAACAACTGGAACCCTTATGGGTGCGGGACGTTACTTGCGCGAACATAAGCCTGATGTTCAAATAATTGCGGCAGAGCCTCGTTATGGTGAAGTTGTCTACGGGCTGCGTAATATTGATGAAGGTTTTGTTCCAGAGCTCTACGACGCTTCTGTTTTGACACGTCGCTTCTCTGTGGGCGCTGAGGATTCAGTAAAGCGTGTGCGCGAATTACTTCATGTTGAAGGAATTTTTGCAGGAATTTCAACTGGTGCAATTCTCCATGCAGCAATTGCAATCGGTAATGAGGCCATTAAAGACGGCCGCGATGCAGATATTGCCTTCATTGTCTGTGACGGTGGATGGAAGTACCTTTCAACCGGCA